>Ga0065721_10048877_pt1 | contig 66211 bp, 49 predicted proteins | sample Mesricmetagenome_FD_59108 | JGI IMG/M metagenome (GOLD analysis project Ga0065721, IMG submission 59108) | Mesophilic microbial community from rice straw/compost enrichment Sample: eDNA_1 v2 (version 2) | ecosystem: Engineered > Solid waste > Grass > Composting > Bioreactor | place: USA: Davis... | reverse complement strand
CGGGATGTGAAGGAAACCTTCGGAATTTCATCCAGTGGCAAGGCCAGCGCACTGGCCGCAAGCGCGCCCGGCGCCCAGGCCAAAGCCACTTATTTGGGTTCATTCGAACACGGCGAACCCAAATTTTTCCGCATCACCACCCACTATGGTTTGCCGGATGCGCTGAAGCAGGAGGTGGCTTCATGGTACGCCGCTCTGCTCAGTGTCGCGGAAAAATTTCCTCTGCCGGATCGCTGGATAACGGCGGTGCAGAGCTATTTGTCGACGACGCAAAAAGATGAAACGCCTTCCGGGCTGCGTCTGCAAGTCAATACCAGCGGCGTTTCCGGCTCGCTGTCCTACGCGGGTGAAGACGTATTGCGGTTGCGTTTTATTTACGACGATGCCAGTGCTCCCAGATATGATGACGTGAGTTTCACCATTATTGACGATGCGAATCCTAATCTGGATATTGAGGCGGAGATGTCTTTGAGGCTCACCATCGACTGTGCCAAATTCTACGATGCGGTCCTGGGCGAATGGAGCGTGACCCTGACCACCAACTACGGTACTCAGCCGACCACCTATCGCATGATGATTTACGAGGGTGGGGAGGGTGAATATTTGGTATTGGATGAAAACACTGGCAATGATGTGAGTTACAGCATTGGCTGGACTATTTCCGGTGGTTCAGGACTCAACGGGCCGGGTTGTATTTTCAGTGAAACCGGATTCTGGCATTTCGGCTTCAACAGCAATCCTTCCAGCGTCATGGATTATCCATTGACGGGCTTTTACACGGAGCAGTGGTTCCCCGGCAGGAATGGTGAAGAGGATACATTTGATCGGCGGACCTATATCAAAAAATAGCTATTGCCTGACAGCGGGGTCCCAATGCTCCGCAATTTTGCCATTTTTGATGCGGAACATATCAAACCAGGTTGTGGTGTATTTCTTCGTTGAGTCTTTGGGATCTGTATACTCCCGGACAAAGCTGAGAATGACCAGATCTCCCTCGGCAGTGATGGAAACAAGCGGGGCGGCGACCTTGTCTTCGATGGGTTTGGGCTTCTTGATCTTGCCGAAAAACTCCACAAATGCCGCGCGCCCTGTCGGCACATTGGGATTGTGCTGAATATAGGTTTCCGCCATATATTTATCAGCCAGTTGCAGCTGACCCGCCTCGAAAACCTCACGCCAGAAGTCATATACAAGGCGCTTGTTTTTAGCGAGCTTGGGATCTGTGCTGTGCAGGAGGGCCGCGTGATTAGATGCCTGGGTAACTGGAACCTGGGCGAATGATGTACCGGTAAAAGCAGTTGCAAGTAATGCAACTGCAAGCGCTTTTTTCATATGAATGACCTTGAGTGTCTAGTTTTTTGACCTCTTCGTTTGTCCGCGCGGTACACCTGCGGAATCATCACTGAGCGACAGCTGCGGTCGTTGCGGGCTTGCGTTCGCGCGGCTGTATTTTCGCTACGGATTTTCCGCCCTGTTGTTCATATTGCTCCGAACCTGCAGCCCCTACGACTTTGAATCCTTTGTTGCTGAGGAGGTCACCCGCCTTGAATGCGCGGCCAGCGCGATTGGATACGGTGATGATGTGACGGTCCTTGGGAATAAAGGCGGCATACTTTTCCAGATCTTCGTATTGAATGCTGAGGAATGCCGGGAAGCTGCCGTATTTGATCAGTTCGTCAGGACGACGTATATCTATGACCAAAACCTGATCAGGCTTGGCCAGCCATTCATCGATTTGCGCGGCATTGAGTTCCGGCGTTTTATATTGGGGTTTGGTTTCAGATTCGGCCAATGCGTGGCCTGTAGTGAAAATAGTGGTATAGGCCAAGGCCAATAAGATCTTTTTCATGATTGTTTACCTGGAGGAAGTGAAGGAAATTAAAAAGGGACAAAAGGTACCGCAGGCGGTATAGCAATTGCTATTCCAGAACTCTTGATGAGTGCTGGAAGCCTTTCAGTCCCTTCATTTGCCGTGTTTATCAGCTTCAATAAATTTGAAACAGGTAGGCGCAACTATTGAATTATCAACAGCAGGTGTGGCCCTTGCAGCACTTCAATGGTGGGCAGACGCGAGGAATTCATTATTCACCGCCTGTAGGTTGCCGCTGTTTGCAGTATGGGTTTATGCTTCGCGCATTTAAATTGGGCGGGTTTCCAGATGACAGCCGCGCACGGCCTACCGGAGGATTCAAATGCAGCTAACCATCAACGGTAAACAACATACGATTGCAGACAGCGAAAGCGCCACGCCGCTGCTGTGGGTTCTGCGCGATCAGCTCGGTCTCGTGGGGGCGAAATACGGCTGCGGAGTAGCACAGTGCGGCGCTTGCACAGTTCATATCGACGGATCTCCCGTGCGCTCATGTGTGACACCCGCATCTGCTGCGGCGGGCAAGACAATCACCACCATTGAAGGGCTGGCCAATCCCAATGGTCAACTGCATGTATTGCAGCAAGTGTGGATAGAGCAGGATGTGGCCCAGTGCGGCTATTGTCAGGCGGGCCAGATCATGTCCGCAGCGGCGCTGTTGAGACAAAATCCCAATCCCACGGACGCCGATATAGATTCGGCGCTTGCCGGTAATCTCTGTCGCTGCGGAACTTATATCCGCATCCGCAAAGCCATTCACACAGCCGCTGAGCGCTTGAATGGAGGAGCCGTGTGATGAGCAACCTATTTCACGCAGACGCTTATATCGATGACATTATGCGCGCTGCCGAAAATCAGTTTGGCGGCAATGCCATAGCTGTACCCAGCGAAACAGAAAATCATGGCGATATAGACACAACCATAAGCCGCCGTAACTTATTTAAAGTGGCAGGCTTGGTCGGCGGTGGCTTGGTGCTGGCTTTTTATTTGGGTGGACGCAATAGCGCTCATGCGGAATCGCTTGTGCCTCCGGAATTTTCACCCAATGCGTTTTTACGCATTTCCGCCAATGGCTCCATCGTGATTTATTCCAAAGGTCCGGAAATAGGTCAGGGCATCAAAACCGCCTTCCCGCTCATTATTGCGGAGGAATTGGATGCGGATTGGAAACAGGTGCAGGTGGAGCAGGCACCGATCAATCCTGAAGTTTACGGTCGTCAGAGCGCCGGTGGCTCACGTTCCATTCCGGCCAGTTGGGATCAGCTGCGCTTGGCCGGCGCCACCGCCCGCGCCATGTTGGTGGCCGCTGCGGCCAAGGCGTGGCAAGTGCCGGCCGAGCAATGCCATACGGAAAACAGTACCGTGGTGCACAAAGCAACGGGCCGGAAATTGTCCTATGCAAAGCTGGCGGATAAGGCGGCGCATCTGCCGGTGCCGGATGAAAAATCCGTGCGTTTGAAGGATCGCAAGGACTACAAACTGCTCGGCACCCGCGTCACAGGTGTGGACAACCGGGCCATTGTCACTGGCGAGCCGCTGTTCGGCATAGATCAGGTTCTGCCGGATATGCGCTACGCCGTATTCGAAAAGTGTCAGGCCACCGGCGGCAAGGTCAAATCCGCCAATCTGGATGCCATCAAGAAATTGCCCGGTGTACTGGATGCGTTTGTTATTCAGGGGACAGGCAAAGTCAATGAAGTCATGCCCGGTGTTGCCATCATTGCCAATTCCACCTGGGCGGCGTTCAGCGCAAAGCGCGCATTGAAAATTACCTGGGATGAATCCGAGGCATCCCAGGACAGCTGGAGCGCTTGGGTTGCGGAAGCGCAGAAACTCAGCAAAAAGGAGGGCACTCAAACCTTATTGGAAAATGGTGATTTTGCCAAAGCCAGCACCGATGCCAAGGTGGTAGAAGGCTTTTACCGTTATCCTTTTGTCGCCCACGCGCCCCTGGAGCCGCAGAACTGCACCGCCTGGTATCACGATGGCATCATCGAACTCTGGGCGCCGACGCAAACGCCGGAGGCGGGTCTCGCCGCAGTCGCCGGTGTTCTGGGATTGTCGCAGCACAAGGTGAAAGTGCATCAGGTGCGCGCCGGTGGCGGTTTCGGCCGCCGCCTTATCAATGACTTTATGTGTGAAGCCGCCGCTATTGCCCATAAGGTTGGTGCGCCTGTAAAACTCATCTGGACCCGCGAAGACGATCAACTGCACGATTTTTATCGCGTCGGTGGCTTTCACGCTTTCAAAGGTGCAATCGATAAAAACGGCAAGTTGATTGGTTGGACGGATCATTTCATCACTTTTACTGCAGACGGCCGGCAGCCCACCAGTGGCGGTGATCTGCGCCCGGATGAATTTCCGGCGCAACTGCTGCCCAATGTAAGCTTGACGCAGACCATGCTGCCGCTGAAAACGCCCACTGGCCCCTGGCGCGCGCCGCGCTCCTGTTCCATCGCTTTTGCCATTCAAAGTTTTATTCATGAATGCGCGGTGGCAGCAGGGCGCGATCATCTGGAATTTCTGCTGGATATTTTCGGCGAACCGCGCTGGTTGAAGGAGGGCGATCCCTACGCGCTCAATACAGCGCGCGCCGCCGCGGTGATCAAACTCGCCGCAAAAGAGGCAGGCTGGGGCAAATCTTTGCCCAAAGGTCGCGGCCTGGGGCTGGCGTTCCACTTCAGTCACGCCGGCCACTTTGCCCAGGTTGCCGAAGTCAGCGTGGACGCCAATAAAAAATTGCGGGTCCATAAAGTGACAGTGGCGGGGGACATAGGTCCCATCATCAACTTGAGCGGTGCGGAAAATCAGGTGGAAGGCTGTGTGATCGATGGCTTCAGCACCGCCCTGGGATTGGAGCTGGATATAGAACATGGTCGCATTCAGCAGACCAATTTCGATCAATATCCGTTGCTGCGCATTGCGCATGCGCCGGAAGTATCCGTGCATTTTATTCAAAGCGATTACCCGCCCACCGGCGTGGGCGAGCCGGCCTTTCCGCCTGTTGCTCCGGCCATCTGCAACGCCATCTACAATGCCACAGGTCACAGGGTGCGTTCGCTGCCATTGACCCGCGAGGGTTTCAGGGTTTGAGGTAAATCCATGGCAGTCAATACTCGCGATAAGACGATGAATTCCCCACATGTACTCTTTGCCCGGGATTTTATAGTCGTCTATCGCGGTCTGGATCGGCCGCTTTGTGATGCCATAATCACTGCCTTTGATCGGTCTCCCAATAAACATCAGGGAAAAATCGGTCGCGCCGGCGAAACCTCTCAACAGGCGGACATCAAATCCTCCTGGGATCTGGAAATTGCTGAGCAAGGCGAGTGGCGGTCTTTGTTTCAGCAGATGCACACCCGCATTCAGGCCTGCACCTCCCACTATTTATCCGCAAGTCCCGTATTGCAGTCATTTCCACTGCAAATGACCGGCTACAAAATTCAGATGTACCCGCGTCAGCAAGGCTACTTCCGCTGGCACGCGGACTCTGTGGGCAAAGGCGTCCAGAGTCGCGTGGCCGCCATGGTTTTATATTTGAACGATGTGGAGTCCGGCGGCGAAACGGAATTCTTCCATCAAAATGTCAAAATCCCGCCCCGCACCGGCAATCTGCTGATATTTCCCGCCGGCTGGAATTATATGCACTGCGGACATGTACCCCTGTCCGCCGATAAGTATGTGATTTCTTCGTTTATCAAGTTTCGCGATTGAAGGTGATCCACTTCATTTCCTAGCGCCGCAGCGCGACTGCCAACTGGGCTTGCCGCCGAAGTGGTACTCAGACCCCTATAGACGTGACAGAATACGCAGCACTCCGGGATGAGGAGACTGGGCAAGGCGTGTCCTGTATGTGGTGAAAAAATATGCTGTACTGTTCGGCATTGACAGGCTGCGGTACTGAAAATATGAGCGCTCTGGAAGCATGTCCACTGATCTGTTAATCGTCCTCATTCTGCTGATCGCAACAGTCGCCATGTTCGCCATCAACCGTCCGCGTATGGACGCGGCGGCATTGATCATGATGACCCTGCTGCCGTTCACCGGCATCCTCACCGTCAACGAATCCCTGGCGGGCCTGAGTGACCCAAATATAGTGTTGATCGCGGCGCTGTTTGTCATAGGCGAAGGTCTGGTGCGTACGGGCGTAGCCCAACGGCTTGGGGATTTGGTGATCAAGCATGCCGGGCGCAATGAAGCGCGTCTGATTGCCGTATTGATGGTGGCCGTCGCAGGAATAGGGTCGGTGATGAGTTCCACTGGCGTAGTGGCGATTTTCATTCCGGTGGTGCTGCGCATAGCGCGCGGCTCCAATATAGCCCCGGGCAGGCTGATGATGCCTCTTAGTGTCGCGGCCTTGATCAGCGGCATGATGACGCTGGTGGCGACGCCACCCAATCTGGTAGTGCATGGCGAGCTGGTGCGACGGGGTTACGAGGGCTTCAGCTTTTTCGCTTTCGCGCCTTTCGGTATTCCCATTCTGGTACTTGCCATTCTCTACATGCTGTTTGCGCGCCGTTGGCTCGCCGGTGGAAAGCGGGAGGAGGTGGCCCATAGGCGGCCGCGCTGGCAGCAGTGGGTGGAGGAATACGCGCTGGAAGGGCGGGAGCACAGGTTGCGTATAGCGCCTGGCTCGCCGCTGATCGGTCAAACCCTGGAGCAATTGGATCTGCGCTCCTCCTCCGGTGTGAACATCATCGCCATAGAGCGCGGCAACCGCTTTTCCAAGGAAATGATCCGGCCCCAGGCGCATACCCGGCTCCAGGATGGCGATGTGCTGTTTCTCGATGTCTTCGAACCGGGTGTGGCTATGGATGAAGTGCGCCGCCGTTTTTCCCTGACACCTCTGCCTCTTTCCGGTAAGTATTTTTCGGACAATCTGCGGGAGATCGGCATGGCCGAACTCATGGTGCCGACCGGCTCGCCGCTGATTGGCAAATCCGTGGTCGACGCCCGTTTCCGGACGGAATATGACCTGGCCGTCATAGGCCTCAAGCGCGGCCTCAGCGCCCATCCGGGCAGCATTTCCCAAGAACCTTTGAAGCTGGGCGATACATTGCTGGTGGTAGGTCCCTGGCGCGCCATCCGCAAACTGCAGGCGAACAATCGCGAGCTGCTGGTGCTGAATCTGCCAGTGGAACTCGACGATGTGGTGCCCGTGCCCACGCGTGCACCCTATGCGCTGGGTGTACTTGCGCTGGTTGTAGGGCTCATGGTGTTCGGAGTGGTGCCCAATGTGCAGGCGGCGCTGATCGGTTGTCTATTGCTCGGGCTATTCGGCTGTGTGGATATGGACAGTTCCTACCGTTCCATCCACTGGCAAAGCCTGGTTTTGATCGTCGGCATGATGCCGTTCTCTCTGGCATTGCAGAGAACCGGCGGGGTGGACCTGGCGGCGGATGCGCTGCTACAAGTGGTCGGTCAGGCCGACCCGCGGGTGATGCTCGCGGCGATTTTTGCTCTGACGGCGCTTTTCGGCCTGTTCATTTCCAACACCGCCACCGCCATTCTTATGGCTCCGGTTTCTCTGGCCATAGCCGAAGCCATGGGCGCATCGCCTTATCCCTTTGCCATGACCGTAGCTCTGGCGTCCTCCACGGCATTTATGACCCCTGTATCCTCACCCGTGAATACATTGGTCATCGGACCTGGCAATTACAGCTTTATGGATTTCGTCCGGGTCGGTGTGCCCTTTGCATTAGTGGTGATGTTGGCGACTGTGATCACAGTGCCACTGGTGTTGCCGTTGTGACGACGGTGCAGCCTGAGATTTTTTGCAATAGCTGTTTGGATGGCGGCACAAATAGGTCGAAGGTTTATACGCCAAATTACTTATGTCGTGCCGGGCAGACATGCAAAAGTCTCCAACCCGGGGTACACTCGCCCCTGCTTGGTCTCAAGGCTCTGTAACTCTTATTCGTGAGACTTCTTGAAACAAATTGACTGGCTGTCTGCAGATCCTTTATCTGTGCACGCTGCTTCAATGGGAGGGTTATGATTTGCTGTGCAATATCAGTCATCCCCAGCTTATACCGTGACCTGTCGATATGAGCTACTCCGAAGTCCCACCCTCCAAACCAATCCCGGAAAGCCGCTTACTCAAGAACAAAATGTTAAGCGGATCTATTTGGTCTTTGATCGCCGCAGTGACCCGACAAGGCTTCGGTTTAATTGTGTTCGTACTGTTGTCGAGACTGTTGGCGCCCACCGACTTCGGCCTGATGGCCATGGCCGTTGCCGGCGTGGAGCTCATATGCACCTTTATGATGCTGGGGCTGGTGGATGTTGTGGTGCGAAAAAGAGATTTGTCTGATGCGGACACCTCGACGTTCTTTTGGGTAACTGCCATTACGGGCTTCGCTTCCAGCATCGCCATATTCCTTCTTTGCGAACCTCTTGCCCATATGTTCGGGCAACCACAAATAGCACCCATGCTCAAATTCCTCGCCATTATGCCTATGCTGCAGAGCCTGGTGACGGTTCCCCAGGGACTGCTGTTGCGCGAGATGAAGTTCAAACGCTTTGCGATGCGCACCATGTGGTCGTCTATTGGCGCCGGCGTGATTTCCGTGGCAATGGCCTTTACTGGGTTCGGTGTCTATAGCCTAGTGTTCCAGCGCATTTCCTCACTGGCCATTATCACCTTCTCTTCCTGGACGCTCGCGCGCTGGCGCCCGCGCTTGATATTGCGCCCCCAGACTGTGCGTGAATATGTGCCGCGGGGACTGTCCCTGGTGGGTTCCACTTTCTTCAACACGGCCAGTATCCGCAGTGTAGACCTTATAGCCGGATTCGTACTCGGGCCTGCCGCCGTGGGTTTCTACCGGATTGCGGGCAAGCTCAATGATTTTGTTGTGCAGTTTCTGATCGATCCAATCGTTAAAGTTGCCTTGCCGTCCTTTTCCAGGATTCAGGAAGACAGAGCAGCTCTGGCGAAGATGTACAAAAAGCTCACACAGATGTGTGCTTCAGTGGCTATACCCGCATTTGTCGGTCTGGCGATTTTGGCCCCTGAAATAGTCGCGCTGGTTTTTGGTGAAAAGTGGGCGATAAGCGGACAGTTGATGCAGATCTTATGCATTGCCAGCATCGGCTATACCTTGAACTACTTTTTCAAGCCCCTTATGACCGTGCTTGGGTATACAAGCGAGATATTCAAAACACAGTTCGTAAACTTCATTTTGGTGTCTGTGTCCACTTTGATACTGGCCAGGTTCAGCATACATGCCGTCATGGTCGGCTTTGTCATATCCAATCTGATCATTACCGCCTGGAACCTTGCGCGTATATGCAAATATCTCGATATCCCTATGGTTGAAATGTTGATGGGATTCAGGTCGTCAATCATCAGCAGCCTGGTGATGGCGCTCTCCATATTGGTTGTGCAACAGGTGACAGCATTTCCGCAAGACTTAACCCTGTCCGTTCTGCTTCAATTGGTGATTTTTCTTATGATTGGCGTGCTGGGCTACTTGGCGTCCATGAGAATATTCTTTCAAAAGGAGCTCCACTATACGCTCGGGGTTGTCAAGGACTTCATGATCGAGAGGCGAATGAGAAAAGTAGCAAATCGGCAAGTCCATAAATAATCAGAATTTGATTCCATAATAGGGATCGACGAACCGTGACGAGAGGCGATATGAACGATAAAGTACTGTTGATTACCAGGCTGTCAACCCAGAATGCGGGTAATGAGGCGCTTTCCATCGAATTGATTAATCTGGTGAAATCCATAATGCCCACCGCGGAGATAAGGGCGCTGGATCGGTATCCGACCTATTTTTCCCAGTTCAATATCAAGAAACTGGGGTCAACAGAGACCAGTGTGCTCAATAATTTTGAAGCCCTGGTAAGAAAGCTGAGCGGAGAATTCAAAGGTGTATCCAATGAGCTTGCAGATATTGCCAGCGAGGCACAAGTCAAGCTGGACAAGACAGCCAAAGAGCTTCCCAATTGGTTCAGACAAATAAAGAGAAAAATCGGCTTTCGCAAACGTTTGGCATCGTTCGGACTGGCAGGTAAAGAAGCTGCCGCAAAGGCCGTGAATTCCTGCGTGTGGGCGGATCTCGTCATCTGGAATCCCGCCGGGGAAATTCATCATCCGGGCAAATTCTCCCAGACCATGAGTGACGAAGTTTTCAGATTGCTGCTGTTGATACGCATAGCGCAGATCAATAATGTCCGTACCATGATCATCAACCATAGTCTGGAAATAGGGGATCCTTTACTACGGGTACTCCTGAAACAAGTATACGAATCTTCTGAACAGATTACCGTAAGAGATTACAGGTCTCTGCAAGAGGCCCTGAGTCTTGGGCTGGATCCTTCCAGAGTGCATGAAATTCCGGATATGGTCTATCTTGCAGCTGAAGTGTCCGATTCGGACGGCAGAGTGACGGGTGGATTTGAGAAGGGAACCATTTGCTTTGCGATAAATGGCAGAAAAGCTTTTGGCATGGAGCATGAGTGGGACAAACTGTTCAGCGAGGTCAAAAAGTTGGGAAGACCCTTGGGCTTTCTCTCCAACGCAATGCATCACGATATTCCGTTTGTCCATGAGCTGGCGAAAAAACACGGTATCCAGGTGGCACCCGGACAACCCACCTATCGTGAAATCAAAGACTATTATCAGAATATTGACATTCTGGTGGGCAGTCGGCTGCACTCCAATGTGTTGGCCTTGTGTGCCGGGGTTCCTGTGGTATCTCTGGAGGCTTCCGTTTTCAAAATGACCGGTGTTTTCGAGCAGATGGATTATCCAATCCCAACCTCACAGATGAACGGAGAAGGATGGCATGTCGAAGTGGTTAAAAAAATCAAAGAGGCCTTGAACGAACGCGACCGCTTGAGTGATTACAGCCGGCAGGTGACCCGGGAGCAAGCCAGAAGAATCAGGCAATCCTATACACAGCTCCTGGCAGGTTGATAAAGCTTCAGGTGCGCGCACATTGACAGAGAAACAAAGCGGAGCGAGTCATGCCAAAAGTTTCCTTCGTGGTAGCAACATACAATCGGGAAGACTACGTTGAAAATACCATCAGGAGCATGCTGGAGCAGAGCTATGAAGATTTTGAGGTTGTGATCATTGACGACTGTTCAACGGATCGAACCTTTGATGTTGTCCTCAAGTACGAAAATGATCCGCGGGTTTCGGTGTACCGGAATCAGATTAATATTGGGCTGACGAAATCGCTCATCAAAGCCATCTCACACACGTCAGGCGAATACATAGCATATGTTGACGCGGGGGATGAATGCATGCCGCAAAGGCTTGAACAGCAGGTGAGATATCTGGACAACAATCCGGATGTGGGCGCTGTCGGTTCCTGGGTTGAGCTTTGTAGCATATCGCGTAATTTTACCGAGATCGTTCAATTGGACGCCGGCGATAATCCGGCGGAGAAGCTGTTGCGCACCAGCTTTTTCTGGCACTCGGAAGTCACCTTCCGACGGTCCGTATACGACCGCGTAGGGGGCTATAGAGATCTGTTCTACTATAGTCAGGACAATGATCTTTGGTTGAGAATGTCAGAAGTATCCAGGCTGTGCGTCATACCTAAAGTTCTCCAACGGATATACAAGTTTGAAGGGGGAATTTCAACCACGCCGGAGAAATTCCTATTGGCCAGAACATTCCGCAATTTTGCCGTTTTTTGTGCTAAGGAGCGCCGCAAGGGTAATCCGGATCCGGTGAGAAGATTTGGTGCTCCGTCCGTATTTTTGCGGCCTCGATCAAAAGAACTGGCAGAGATTCTGGCAATGGACGGCATCAAATTGATGATACGGGGAAATAGAGAATCCGGCCGATGGGTGATCAACCGGTCATTGAACGAAATGAAGACATGGAAAACTGTTTCCGTATATGTTTTAAGCTTGATACCGGGTTTGCCATTGCTTAAAAGTGTCAAGAAAGCCGTATTGCAATACTGAAACCTGTCTGGGATGTGAAACTTCAGTTGTAGTCTTATCTCCTATCCAAAATCTATCTTCGGCTATGTACATTACCTCGAAACCATCGAGAGGATGGCTGCGCCCAGGGTCGTAGGCGTGTCTATTTTCCATGCAGTCAATCCTGGCCAATGGACCACGAATTTGAGAAATGCTCAACCCCTAATCCAAGATGATAGCAAGGCCGCGCTTCCTAAGGTCCGCCAATGACTGCAACATGGCTTGCAAAACCTCTGGCGAATGGCCTTCCCAATCCTCTACTAATCCAACGATTCTCAGGGGATCGCTTGTTCGATAGGATTGGGTTGGATTTCCCGGAAATTTCTTATTGGTGAGGTTCGGATCATCTTCAAACTTGCCTGTAGGCTCCACTATGTATATGTAGCCGCGACCATCCGTACCCGATAGGGATACGGCAAGCTCGGCCCCCCAGATGGCGGGTTCCAAAAGGGCGGCAAAGTAGACGTGTTTGAGTACTCTGCCAGCTTCGAAGTGAGACGGATACCCGGGAGCGATCAAATCGCCGATCGAGAGTCTTGCCTTGGTGCCATGATAAAACGGGCCGCGCACCTGGTGGCAATTATCGTGCGTGACGGGAGACCAGTCATTTGACATATGTGATTTTCTCCTGGTGGACAAATTTTCTAGTGGAAAGCGCACAAAGCGGCGCTGGAGAGGGTTTGTATTATGCTTAACAGCAGGATCCAAAACAAAAGTCCCAGCGTAAAAATCTGTAAGCCTATCCCCACAGAGATTGATAAAAGATGAAAAATGAGCAAGTTGCCAGATTATGGACGCGAATAAGGCCCTTGCTTGAGCTTGGCGAACAGCGCCGCCCATTGGGCTTGGTGGTAGCGGCGGCGCTGGCAGTGGGTATTCCTGTGCTAATCGGAGCTGCTTTGGACTGCTTTTCATCATCCGTATTGGCGAGTCTGGGGGGACTGGTCATTCTTTATATGCGCCAGACCAGACTGCCGCACCGGCTCACTACCTTGCTGGCATGCTCCGGCGGCTTTGCTTTGTGTTTTGTATTTGGGACTTCCACCAGTTTCAATCTCTATCTCTCTTCATTGACTTTGGTACTGACGGTATTTATAGCCACGGTGATCTGCCGCTCCTATCGAGTGCCTCCGCCCGCCAGCTTTTTCTTTATTCTGGTCGCCTGCGTATCCAGAACAATACCTTATGATCCAACCCTGATTGCCCAGCGCACGGGCATTCTGCTAGCAGGTTGCTTGGGTGCTATAGTCCTCGCGTTGCTATACACCCTGATACAAGGAAAGCGGGGTGTGCAGGCGATACCCACAACAGATAGCCCCCCTTTGGACAAAGTGGCGCTGATACTGGAGGCCGGCGTCATCGCACTGTTCGTCGGCGGTGGATATCTGTTGGCTCTGTTAATCGGACTGAATAACCCTTACTGGGTGCCAATCTCCACGGCCGCCATTATGCAAGGCGCCACTTTCCAGACAGTGTGGCACCGCAACGTGCATAGGATTGTGGGTACCATACTGGGTATGGGATTGGCATGGCTGATTTTCTCCTTTTCTCCCGGCACTTGGACACTGGCTTTACTGGTGCTGCTATTGAGCTTCGTGATCGAAATCCTGGTGACTCGCAACTACGGCCTAGCTGTGATTTTTGTGACGCCGCTGACAGTGATTCTCGCGGATGCCAATCATGCGGTGGTGGATGTGCATACCCTAATGGCCGCACGCATGACAGACATAGTGCTGGGCAGTCTTATTGGCTACGCGGGTGGCTGGCTGATTCATCGCCAAAGCTGGCTTCGGGCAATTCAGGCGTGGCTTGTGCGTTGACAGCCATGAAAGCCCAAAGCCCAATATGATAGGCTTGTCAGCGATCTTTACCAATCCGGATTAAAAATTGTGAATAATAATATTCAGCGGCATTTGCCGGCCTCTGTATTGGCAGCTTGCGCAATGATTGCAGCCGTGACGATCTTATTCGTCACCTTAGGATGGTTGCCGCTTATCAATGCAGCCCTGCTGTTTCCTTTTGTGGTTGGGCTTTATGGCTTAGCGACTATCTCAGATCCGCGCAGAGCGCTACTTGCGGCTATTTTGCTACCAACTATGCTGATTGGCTTCTTCATAGCCATTTTTAGACCAAAGGGATTTTCTTACCCACTGATGTGGAATCCTGGGGTGCTGTATGAAGGGGGCGAACCTTTCTCACTCTATGTAAATTTAAGCAAAGCAATCGGAGGGTATTTTGTTGTCGTCTTGTTAGGGGTAGGGATGCGAGGCCGTGGTTCGGCACTCATAGATAATCGGTCTTTAATCTCGCAGATAGTTCTTGCCCTGATCGGGGTGTGCGCAATTATATTTGCCGCTTTTTTATATGGGTTAGCTTGGAAGCCCAAGCTCCCTGACGGACTTCTCTATTTTGTAGCGATCAATTTGATGGTGACTGTTCTGTCTGAAGAGGCCTTTTTCCGACTCCTGGTGCAATATCAGGTAGAAAGGTTTTTCAGAAACAAGCGGGTAGGAATCTACGTGGGTATCGCAACAGCCACCTTACTTTTTGCTTTGGCACATGCTGAACCGGCAGGCGCGGCGTTTTTTCTATACCTATTTGCAGGTTTTATCTATGCGACAGTGTATGCATGGACCAGAAGTTTGCTTGCGGGTATCGCCACTCATTTTGGGGTCAACCTTGCCCATATTATTCTGCTTGAATATCCTCTATGACACTTGTCGGACCTGGCCCATGTGTTTTTATCCCTTCCTGCGATCTTCGGTGCGGACCGAAATGTATCTTCCTCGTTGGATTCTGACATGCTTGATCTAAGCTTATAATGACAGTAAGTCCGAAAGTCTACTTAACGCGATTTTGCAGATACTTGGTCGCAGACCACACCACTAAATGGAAAACCGATACATATAAAGACGAAAATATAAAACCAGTAATCGGCGCGAGTTTACGTCCTGTGTCTTGAGAGAATCTATCCAGGGCCGCTTTCGCTTCCGGTGTCATCTCGTTTGAGTTCAGACTACCATCACCATCAAGATCAAATAAATGAAGCCTTTGCTCTATCTGATAATCAGTCAGCCACGCTGAGCCTACAATATAAGCATATAGGATCAGGAAGCTAATAAGGGCCAGCTTGAGGTTGCCTTTCATGGGGAGAACTCGTGTTTTAGATGCGGCCAGAACAACTGCAGGAGTTCCGAAGAGAATCAGCAGATAAAGCATCTTCCATATACTCATTGATGGTGGGCTAACCACTTCTTGCCTTGGGGGAGATTTAGGCCAGGCCGGCAAAATTTGCCGGCCTTTATTGGCTCAATTCATTAGGGATTGCTTTCGGTTAGCTTCCGCTTGGAAGTCGGCACAATTTTCTGGATAGTGCCGTCGCTATTAAAATAGACGCGCTCCATGGCCGTGGAGCGTCTGTAGCTGCCACCGCCGGGCAGGTTGGCGTCGTGGTAGGCCAGGAAGGTGTAGCCTTTAAAGTCGAACAGGGCCGGGTGAATAGTGGTGGTGCCGGGCAGGGGATCCATAATAATGCCGCGATATTCCCATGGGCCAGTGGCCGAGGTGCTGGTGGCGTAACCAATGCTTTCCGGAAATCCTGCGGCATAAACTAAATAATACAGGCCATTGTGTTTGGAAACGTAAGGTGCCTCTTCATAATTCGGCAAAGTATCCACCGTATGAATTTTGACATTGCTCATATCGCGGTGAATCATTTTGCCGCTTGCATCCAAGGTATATTTTTCGCCCTTTAAGTGGATTAAATCGCTTTCCAGCTCCACCCACCACAATTGTCGGTTGCCCCAGTACAGATAAGCGCGACCATCATCATCGATAAATACCGCAGGGTCTATATTGCGCCAGGAGTGATCTTTGTATTGGGCAGTATCTGCCAATACGATCATGGGCATACCGCGAGGATCTGTAAAAGGACCTTCCGGGTTGTCGGAAACAGCAACACCTATGGCAAAGCCAAACTCAGATTGACCGCCTTCCATGGTCACATAAAAATAAAATTTCGATTTACCGGATGCATCTTTCTTGTGAGTGACATGAGCAGCGTAGGCATTGCCGGTGACTTCACTACTGCGCGCCCATTCAAAATCGGCATGGCTTAAAACAGCGCCTTTGTTTTCCCATTTCACCAGGTCCGTGGTGGTCCACAAACGATAGTCATACATTCGATAGTCGTTGACGCCTATGGCTTGCTCGTCATGGCTGGTGTACAGATACAAGCGGTCACCCAATACCATGGCAGCAGGGTCAGCGGTATAAATGATTTCACCTACTTCATTGGTGGGATCCTGGGTGTCGTAACGGATAATCGGGTTGTCAAAAACGGTTGGCGGCTCAAAAGTAGCGTCAACAGTCTTACCTGGTTTAAAGCAAGTGCAAGCCGTCATCACCAATAGAGATGTGGCCGTCAAGATGCTTGGAATCATTTGCTTCATAGAGATTGTTCTCTTTATATTTCTTGATGATAACTGGGCTTTAAATATATCTGTCAGGCCAACCGCGCCTGCACTATGGCGCGTTACTATAAGGGTTGACCTCCTGAATTGCTAGTTTGCTGCTAGCGGCCAGGAAGTGATCTCTGGTGATGGCTTTGAATCTTCCAAATTGTCCTACTACTTTCTGCTGGGAATTTCCCAAAGCAATATGCAGATCAGCATAAATACAAAAAACAGTAATGCATGCATTTGCAAAAACCGACCGACATATAAGGCTGATAACCAAAGCAGACAAAAAGCAAATGGCTCAAGGATGGGGTATATCAATTTCAAGATATGCCTCAGTGTCCCATTCAACAAAACACCTCAAGTTGATTCAATGACCTGGCGATTACATGATATAGGACGGTCGCAAATGTTTGACCAGGGTAAGCAGTGTATGGGAAACACCAGATATCAATCAAACGTATGAATCGTAGAGGGTGGGGCGCCAGATCCTCCATCGCTCCAGACCCTGCCCGCCGTGGCTCCCCTGATCTTAAAGATTCTCCCGCACAAAGGAGCAAGTACTCACCCACATGACCGCAAGACATCTACTTTGCGCAATATTCAATTATATAAGGAGGCCTTGGTCACGCCTTGGTCAGATTGTCACGCATAACATGTTAGCGACGTCGAAAGCTGCAAAATATGAGATCAAATTGAGCGGGATTGTCGGTCTTGTGTTGTAAGAGAGAATAAGCGGAAGAGGACAAATCCCCGGGCATAAATTTTTGCAAAAAATTTTTCATTCATTCTTTACATTTTTTAAATCTGTCTATACTTGTAAATACAAAAAAGCAGGGCAAGCATTAATGGCAGATTTTATTATTCCAATATCTCTGCATATTGATTCGCCAAGATGACATAACGATTAGCTTTTCTTTTGTTGCTCTGTTGTGAATGCTCTTGCGAAATTTCGTTGAAATATTCGTTTGCGATATATCGATTATTGCAGCATAAAAAATACTAAATGTAATTGATAAGCGCTTAATCTATCTGGAATTTCTGCCGCCTGCTTCGCAGACATTCTCGTTTGCAAGCCAAATATTTTGGCTGGGCGATGGATGTTCCTCGGCGGCTTCAAGAATGCTTTCAATTAAAAATTGGTGTTATTTCAAAACTATGCTGATCAGGAGCCGTCATCCGTGACGTTTAATTTTTTGGAAAACAACGTCTATGATTTATTCGGCCGTTCAACACTTGGCATCGCAGCTAAACGCCCACATGAAGCTTGTCAGTGGAACAGTCGAGGATATGGTTATTGTTAGTAATCCAGTCGATACTGACGGCAGTGTGGCCACAAATAACGCTAATAAATTGATTCTATTTTTGGCTAGAGTGGAAAAAGATTCTGTGGCGCATTCGCCGCCGACGCGCACATCGAGTGGTGTGGGGGGAAGGGATCTGCACGCTAAGCCACTCTATCTCAATCTCTATGTCATTTTGGCGGCCCATTTTAGCGGTGTTAATTATGCGGAAGCACTTAAAAGCCTCTCTAAAGCCGTAAGTTTTTTTCAGCGGCAATTTATCTTTGATCGTCAGACAACACCGGATCTGGATCCGAGAATCGAAAAGCTGGTCTTGGAAATAGAAAACTTCAGTTTTCAAGAACTGAATAATGTATGGAGTCTCTTTGGTGGTCGTTATTTGCCCTCTGTGTGCTACAGAGTAAGGATGATTACTGTAAAAGCCAGTGGTGTTACAGGTCGAGTGCCCACGGTTGCTGATCCGAGATCTGATGTGGGTAGACGGTGAGGATTATATCGTGAGCCGCTGGATTTCACTGCTCAAAGTCAGCGTAGTGCACGAGTATTTCGGTTGGAAGATCTGCCCATCGCTGGAATTTTTACCGTCTGCGGGTTGTTGCAAAGCTCTTAAGCGCGATCAATTGTTGATGAAGCAATATCCCGGCGGATTTGAATTGCTGGCGAATTTAAGCGAGGACATTTGCAGGATAGAGCAAACGTTCAGATTCTACGGGTATTCCAGTGATCCTTGTTTTGCGGCTTATACCCAGTTGCCGGGTGGCGGAAGGAGCCTGGTTTATTACCGCATAGAGTGCGGCGATACGGATACCTCCCTTGTAGAGTCCGAATCAGCGCCGGTGTTGGAAGACGGAGATGTTGCGAGAAATCCGCGCACGGGCGTTAAGCCCAACCTTATTGTCGATGTTGTCATGGCCAAAACCCTGGGTCCGGAAGTGAATGCCATCTGTGCCATTGAGCTCAGGGCGCGCCAACTGTACTGGAAATACATACTGGGAGGCGAACTTTCAGTAAGGGATTTGGAAATAAGGGATTTTTCGAGTGATATGCCTTTGGGTTTCGAGCGATACGAACAGGATTTATCCAGAGCTGAGCTGGTGTTCCAGTCTCTGTCGCCCATAGTACTGCAGGAATCACCGCCGCAGCGTATTCAGTTGGTCGAAGCGGGCTCGGGAAAAGTAGTAATAAAACGACTGCCAAATGCAGGTCCTTGGCAATTGGGTAAAAGTAGGGATCGCAATGGTAATGAAGTTGTCGTTGCGGAAATTTTTGTCAATCAATAGCAGGAAACAAATATGGCTGGATTATATAAGACCCCCGGCGTCTATATAGTAGAAAAAGACGCATTTCCAAGCTCCATAGTCGAGGTGGCCACAGCAGTCCCGGCGTTTATCGGCTATACCGAGTTTGCCAATAACAACGGCAAGTCTCTGCACAATAAGCCTTGGCGTATATCGTCTATGGCGGAATTCGTAAAGTATTTTGGAGGTCCTCCGCCTGCGACCTTTAAAATCTCCCGTCGCGCCAGCGGCGCGCCTGATGGTGCGCCAGCTGCCGATGAAGCGACTCAGGCATTGCGGGATGCAGTGGCCGCAATCACTGCCCAGGACAAGAGCCCCGACTTCTTTGGCGGAGCCGAGCACGACTTTGCTCTGGATCTGAATAATAACTTCTATCTCACGCTGGACGGTCAGTATTTTCTGTTGTATCGCAGCATGATGCTGTTTTTTCAAAATGGTGGTGGGCCGTGCTACATAGTTTCAGTTGGTAACTATCAGAGTGAAATAAAAGAGGCCGATCTCGGCCTTGGCATAGAGCAGCTGAAAAAGGAGCAGGAACCCACGCTGTTGGTGATTCCTGAAGCCGTTGCACTGGCCGAAGATGATTGTTTCAAGTTGCAGCAAACCATGTTCAGTCACTGTGGCTACGAGATGAAAAATCGCTTTGCGATCATCGATGTGTACAGTGGCTTTCAGGACAATCGCGACAACCAATGCATAGATAACTTCCGCAATAAATTTTCCTCCAATTTTGCGGCATTCGGTGCTGTCTACTACCCCTGGGTAAATGCGTCAGTGGTGCCATTGAGTGAGCTGTCTTTCCGCAATATCCATTCTGAAAGCATTGACGACTTTGTCAATTTGCTGACGTTGGATGCGCTCAACCGCTATCCAGCGCCCAAAAAGCAGCAGAGTGTCATAGATGAAATCAACAAGCTGAAAGATCTCGCGCAGTTGAATGAGGCGGATGCCGATCAGCTTCACAAAACTCTCAACGTCATTTTGCCGCTCTACAGCAAGATACTGGAGGGTGCACAGCGAAAGCTCAATCTACTGCCTCCCAGCGCCGCCATGGCAGGGATCTATTCCATGGTGGATAACGCACGCGGCGTGTGGAAAGCCCCCGCCAACGTGAGTCTCAATGCCGTGGTGTCGCCGACGGTCAGCATCAGCCATGAAGAGCAGGAGGACCTCAACGTCAACACAGCAGGCAAGTCCATCAATGCCATCCGCTCTTTCATTGGTGAGGGCACTTTGGTGTGGGGTGCGCGTACCTTGGACGGTAATAGCCTGGATTGGCGTTATATCAACGTGCGGCGCACCATGATCATGCTGGAAGAATCGGTGAAGCTGGCCATCAAAGCCTATGTTTTCGAGCCCAATGTTTCTTCTACATGGGTCACGCTAAAAAGCATGATCAGCAATTTTCTCACCAATATCTGGAAACGCGGAGGGCTAGCTGGCGCTGTTCCAGAGGACGCTTTCAGCGTGCATGTGGGCCTCGGCGAAACCATGACGCCAGAGGATATTCTGGAAGGCATGCTTAGAATTACCGTGCTGGTGGCATTGAGTCGACCCGCGGAATTTATTGAGATTACCTTCCAGCAACAAATGCAAAAATCATAGCTGAAGCTGAGTTGAGCGGCCGTTTACAGAACGGCTATGCGCCACACCCTTCATTCAACTAACTTTATGTGAGAATTGTTATGGCAGAAGATGGATCAACACAGTCAACAAACTTATGGCCCGTTCCTAAATTTCGCTTCAAAGTGATGTGGGACAAGACGGAAATGTCATTTCAGGAGGTGAGCGGCCTGCAAATGGAGGCGGAGGAGATCAAATACCGGGCCGGCAATTATAAGCAAGCATCGGTCATTAAAATGCCGGGGTTGATTAAATATGGAAATGTCACCATGAAAAAGGGCGTTTTCAAGGGCGACAATTCCTACTGGGATTGGATGTCCCAGGTCAAATTCAATACCATCAAACGCATCTCGGTCACCATTTCTTTGCTGGATGAGGCCGATGGGGTGATTATGGTGTGGACTCTGGCTAACGCTTGGCCCATCAAAGTCATTGCCACCGATCTCAAAGCGGAGGGTAATGAAGTCGCCATCGAGACCATCGAGATCGCGCACGAGGGGCTTACCATAGGTCTCAAATAAAGCTCTGTTGAAACTGGGCGCTATTTGCGGCGCCCACATTTATTTTGAACGAGCCAGATTTTATGGATGCAGCAAACGGGTTCTATCCACCGGTTTCATTTCAATTCTCAGTGCTCATAAATGGTAAGGATATCGACAGCTCCTTCCAGTCAGTGTCAGGGATAGAGAGCACCATCACCACGGAAGACATCGTTGAAGGCGGTGAAAATCGCTTTGTTCACAGGCTGCCAAATGGCATCAAGCAGCATAATCTCGAATTAAAGCGCGGGATTTCATCGACACAATCGGAGTTGGTAAAGTGGTGCAAAGCAGTCATGGAGCAGGGACTTTCACAGCCTATAGAACCGAAGAACCTGATCGTTCATTTGCTCGATGAAGCGCAAAATCCCATTCGATCCTGGTCATTCGAAAATGCCTTTCCTGTAAACTGGAAAATTGACAGTTTCGATGCGACCAAGAACGAAGTGGCGATAGAAATCATAAGTCTGAGTTATACCTACTCCAAACGGGAACGCTAAGGACGCGGGCAATTGCGATGACCATAGAAGTCAAACAGATTGTGATTAATGTCAATGTGCCGGATCAGATACACGGGTCCCATCGTGACCAACAAAAATTATTACAAACGACGGAAGCTCTGAGGAAAGATCTGCTTTTGGAGTGCCGCCGTATGATCCGTGAAATGTCGAGCGATAGAGGAGCGCGTTAGTCATGGACGCTAGTGCAAAGGTCGAAAAGCTTAAAATTTCGCGTTGTAAACAGAAGGGTGATGCCTATCAAGTGGATGACAGCACCCCAGCCTTCGAAGTTGGCATCAATCCAAAGAGTTACAAGCGCATTTCCAGAATAAGGTACAGCAACAATCGCGCCAGTGGGGCCGGCTCAGAGTATAAGTTTGATCGAGTGGAAGCTGAGGAAATCAGCTTTTCGGAAATCGTTTTGGATGGCACAGGCGTGGTGGCCGGGACAAAATCGGTCGAAGATCAATTAAAGACTTTGCGTAAGGTTGCCTGCCTCTACGACGGAGACCAACACGAAACACCGGTGGTTGAGGTGTGCTGGGGGCCTTTGGTTTTTCGCGCGCGCTTGACCTCTATGAGCGTCAATCACACGCTCTTTAAACCCAACGGCCAGCCGCTGCGGGCAAAGGTCGATTTGAAATTTGTGATTTCCGGCACGGACAGCGAATTGCTGCGCAAAGCCGATATGCAATCACCCGATTTAACTCACCAGGTGAGAGTCGAAGCCGGCGATACGCTGCCTTTGCTGTGTTATCGAATTTATAAAGACTGCAAGTACTATTTAGAAGTGGCTCGCCACAATAATTTGCGTGACTTCCGGCACTTGACACCCGGACAAATTCTGCATTTTCCACCCTTGGCCTAACCATGCCGGTCTCTGCACTGTCAAATAGTAACGGAGTAGTCAGCTGCACTGTCAGCTGTAACGGCAGCCCCATATCCGCTGAAATCAAAATTGTGTCAGTGGAAATCATCAAGAGCGTCAATCGCATCAGCACCGCCGTCCTGGTCATTGGTGATGGGGATATGCCCAGCGGCAGCTTCCCCGTGAGTGATACAGACACCTTTAAGCCCGGAACAGAGATCGAAATCCAACTCGGATATAGCCAGCAGACAAATTCCGTGTTCACTGGTGTGATTACCAAACACTCTGTAAAGATCATGGGGCCTGATCAGGCGCGTCTGGTGGTGGAGTGTAAGGATCCGGCCATTGCCATGACCGTAGCGCGAAAAAATGCCAATTTTTTCAATAAAAGCGATAAGGATGTCTTTCAGGCTTTGATTGGCGAATACACGGCGCTGAGGGCAAAAATCTCTTTTGATAGTGCAACCAAACATACGTCACTGGTGCAGTTCAATGTCAGTGACTGGGATTTTATGATCACCCGTGCGGAGGCCAACGGGTTGTTGGTGTCCGTAGACGCAGGTGTGGTGAACATTGCTGCGCCCAGTGCCGCCAAAGAAGCGGCATTAAAGGTGACCTACGGCATTGACCTGATCGATTTCAGCGCGGATTTGGATGCAAGGTATCAATATTCGTCCGTAACCGCTTGTGGATGGGATTTGGCCAGTCAGCAGATACAAGAGGGCAGTGCCTCGACACAAGCTTTGACAAAGCAGGGGAATATCGACGGCAGCACCTTGGCCGATGTGTTGGGCGTTACGGATTACCGCCTGCAAAGCGGAGCACCACAGGATGTCGGCTTTCTCACCACTTGGGCCAAGGCACAACAAACCAAATCAGAACTCGCCCGCATTCGCGGTCACGTGAGTTTTCAGGGCAGTCATCTTGCGAAGGTGGCCGAGTTGATTGAACTTGCTGGTGTTGGCGAACGCTTTAATGGCCGTGCGTTTATCAGTTCCGTCTGTCACACATTCGAGGATGGCAATTGGGTCACCCGTGTTGAATTTGGCTTATCGCCCAATTGGTTCAGCGAAGTCAATCAGCTCGCCGCGCCGCAGGCCGCCGGGTTGGCCCCAGGCATCGGGGGGTTGCATATAGGTTTGGTGACTCAACTCAAAGATGATCCCGAAAGTCAATACAAAATCAAAGTCTCGATTCCGGAGATGGCTGCCGCTGAGGGCGGATTTTGGGCTCGGCTCAGTCATTTCTACGGCTCCAACGGCGTAGGCGCCTTTTTTATTCCGGAAATCGGCGATGAGGTGGTGTTGGGATTTTTCAATGATGACCCTGCACATCCCGTCATACTCGGCAGCCTCTACAGCAGTAAGAATTTGTCGCCCTATGAACTGACAGCGGAGAACAACACCAAAGCTTTGGTCACCCGCAGCAAGATGAAAATCGAGTTCGACGAGAAAAAGAAGTTTATTCGTTTGCTGACACCCGGTAACAACATTATCACCATCAGCGACGACGATAAGGCCATCACTCTCGAGGATCAAAATCAAAACAAGCTTACTTTGGATTCGAACGGCATTACTCTGGATAGCCCCAAGGACATCAAGCTGTCCGCCAAAGGCAAAATTACACTCAATGCAGTGAACAATATCGAAGCCACCGCCAACGCCGATATTAAACACACCGGGCTCAATATCAGTCATACCGCCAACTTGGGTTTTACCGCTAAAGCCAGTGCAACAGCTGAGGTTTCCGCCAGCGGCACCACCACCGTTAAAGGTAGCCTGGTGATGATCAATTGAAGCAGGAGTCGTCTATGCCCCCCGCAGCCAGAATCACCGATTTACATGTTTGCCCTTTGACCACCGGCCCAGTACCCCACGTTGGCGGCCCCATCAGCGGCCCTTCGGTGCCAACTGTGTTGATTGGCAAATTGCCGGCGGCGGTCATGGGGGACCTGTGTGTCTGCACCGGCCCGACCGACAGCATTATCAAAGGGTCGGCCACAGTGCTTATCGGTGGCATGCCGGCGGCGCGTATGGGTGATCCCACTGCCCACGGCGGCAATATTGCACTCGGTCTCTTCACTGTGATGATCGGGGGTTGATCGATGAGCGAAGCAAGTTTTCTCGGTATAGGATGGAGCTTTCCGCCGCGCTTTACCGCCACGGGATTGCAAACCGTGGCCGCGGAAGAGGATATTCGAGAAAGTTTGTTGATTCTGCTCACCACCAACCCAGGCGAACGCATTATGCAGCCCAATTTCGGCTGCGATCTCAAGGCTCATGTTTTCGATCTGTTTGAGGAGAGTACCTATGCGGTGCTGCGCGATAGGATCGAGCAGGCGATTTTGTTCTTTGAACCGCGTATTGAGTTGGAGAACATTGAGTTTGTGGATCGGGAGACCATTAACGGTTGCCTGCAAATAGAGGTTTATTACCGGGTGCGTGCCACCAACAACCGCTACAACCTGGTGTTTCCGTTTTACTTTAATGAAGCGACCAATGCTCGATTATGAGTGCATCTGACGCCCGCACCGAAGTTGCTACGCGCCCCCTTGTGCGCGACGGACTAAGTCAGCAGAAGCGATTTCCCTCTGCCTTGACTCCGGGCTACTTTGAGGTGTGCGAGCAACGCTTCGAGCACCTGATGGTGCAATTGCAGGCCTACGGAAAGCTAGTGGCCATGCCGAATGTGCCCCTGGAGCCGGGGCTGTTTGCCGACAATGAGTTGATGGTGATCGCTCATATTCTGGCTCTGGATTCGGCGCAGTTGGAACAGAGGTTCAACGATAGACTTGACCAGACATTTCCCGATCGCCGTTGGGTTCTCAACGACACCGGCGACCCCGCTTCCATTGGCGGCCTGAAGCAGCTTCTGGTGCTTTGGCAAGAGTTTCTCCGCCGTCCGCAGAGTGGGGTGGGTGAGGCTCTATTCGGATTGATCACCGATGTTCGCCGCAGCCTGGAAGAGCAGATGTCCAACGGAGACATCACACAGAGTGTCCGACAATCGCCATTGGGCGAAGACGAAGGCTATCGCACTCTGTTTGCGGCGCTGCTTAAAGCATTGGACATGATTCAAGAGCGTGCGCGCGCTCAATTGCAGATCTCTTTTCGCTGCGGCAATCACGATCCGGCTTTTGCGTTGCGCGCCGCCTTCGTCCGACTTCTGGAACGCTTGCAGCAACGGATAAATCGTTTTACCTCAGACCTCGTCGATTTTTACTACCGCGATATTCTGCGTATGTCGCCTCGGCCGGCACTGCCGGACGCGGTTCACTTGATTTTGCAGAGCAATCTGCGCGGCCAGGAAATACACGTGCCCAAGGGCACGGAATTTTTTGCCGGTCTGGACCCGGCCGGACAATCGCTCATCTATGCATCCGATCAGGACCTGGTTGTCGATGACGCTCAGGTCGGACAGGTATTTTCCCTTTACTTTCCGCGTCCCGACGGCAATCTGGCCATGGGCTGCTGGTGTCATTCATTCGAGTGGGAAAATGCTGCCGATGCTACTGCGGCGCCGATTTTTGGCGCAGCGCGCAACTCCCGCGGCCAGGCGGACTTTGACTGTGACTCCGCTTCCATCCAGTCGGCACGCCTGGGATTTGCGGTGGCGAGCCAGGTTTTGTTGCTGAGAGAAGGACAGCGCAAGATCCGCGTGGATCTGGTACTGAATACAGGCCTTGTGGATTTATTGCGGCAGTTGCCGGAGCTGAAAAACGCTCGCGATCAGAATACAAAGTTTTTTGCCTATTTCGGTCAATTTTTTTCTTTCAGTCTGAGCGCGAGCGACGGCTGGTACAGCATCGATGAATATAAGCCGGACTACAGAATCGCCGATGTGAGTTCGGTTTACGATGTACTGCAATTTGACCTGGAACTGCCCGACGACTGCCCGGCTATTGTGCCCTTTGATCCCGCGATTCACGGCGACGGCCTGACCACAGCGCTTCCTGTGTTGCGGGTCTTGCTGCGCGAGAATCACCTGCAATATCCCTATGATCTGCTGCGACCACTGATATTGCGTGAGGTGCGCATCCAGGTCGATGTGCGCGGCTGCAGCCAATTGCAGCTTTACAACAATATAGGTCCTCTGTCTCCACTGCTGCCTTTTACGCCTTTTGGCCCTATGCCGGAAGTCGGTGATTTTCTGGTGGTGGGCAATGAGGAGACTTGCGGTAAACAGCTCAGTCATGTGTCCGTGGACATCGAATGGGGCGGACTGCCCAGGGTGGCAGGAGGTTTTCAGCGCTGGTATGAAGGCTACGCCCAGGAGCGACTCAATTCCGAGTTTGCCGTCAGCACGAGCGTGCTGGTCAATGGTCAATGGCAACCGGAGACCGGTCGCGCCTCCGGCGAGCGCCAACCTCTGTTTGCCGATCATCTCGAACATGCGGATCTGTACTTATTGCCACGCAATCGTCTCTCGGTCGATCCGGTTATTCGCTATCACCAGCCGCGTCATCCGCGGGATCTGAAAAAGCAGCCTGGCGATTCTGTATCGCGCCGCAATGGTTTTTTTAAATTCACACTGGAAGGGCCGGAAGGGGCTTTTGGTCATCGCGAATATCCATTCCTGTTGTCAGAAGTCTTGACCGAGAATGCGAAAACTCCGGTGAAGAAGCTGACGCGCCCGATTCCCAATCCACCCTATACCCCCGAAATTCGGGCGCTGCGATTCAATTATCGCGCCGAGGCCACGGTCAAGCTGACAAGCGTGGCGGATGAGCCCAACAGTCTGTACGACGCCAAGTTCTTTCATGTGCGTCCACTCGGGTGGGAGGCGATTTCGCCACTGCGCCATAGACAAACCTACCTGCTGCCGCAATTTACCGAGGGTGGCAATCTGTACATAGGAATTCGTGGGAGTTCACCGCAGCTGTTGAGCTTATTGTTCCGGCTGCGCAACAACTCCCTGCCAATCGAAGTGCCGCATGAGTGTAACCCCGGGGCGAGACCATCCGCCTCCAGCCTGCTCAGTTGGGCTTATATGAGAGACAACCAATGGCGGCCCCTGGGTACGGAGGCGATCAAATCCGACTCCACCGAAGGTTTTATGACCACCGGCATTGTGCAGCTGGAATTACCCCAAGACGCCGATGCCCATAACACCGTCATGCCTGGCGGGCTCTACTGGTTGCGGGTCAGCGCAAACGACTCGTTACACTGTTTCAGTGATCTCTATTCCATTCACACCCAGGCGCTCAGAGCCAGTTGGCGCTCTGGCGACCATGTGGCGGGGCAGGGCCAATCGCAATTGCCCGCTGGCAGCATTCAACGGGCTGCGCAGTCTTTGCCGGGGCTCACCGCGGTTTTTCAGCTTGACCCGTCGTTTGGCGGCCGGCGACAGGAAAATGAGCGGCAGCTGCGGCAGCGAACTTCCGAACGTCTTCGTCACAAGCAGCGCGCCCTGTTACCAGGCGATTACGAGGCATTGATCCTGGAGCGCTTCCCCGAGTTGTATAAGGTCAAGTGTTTTCCCAATTTGTGCACGCTTGGCGCACCTTTTCTACGGCCAGGCCACGTACTGATCATTCCTATTCCCAAACTCGATATGGGCAAACCGGAGCTGCAGCCCCATTGCAACGGCCACCTCATAGCCGCCATACGCGAATTTATTGAGCCTTTGACTCCAGCGCACGCGCGAGTCGCGGTGGAAAACCCCCATTACGAACAAATTCAAGTGCGCTGCACCGTCACCTTTGCGTCGGGACAAAACCTGGGCCAGGCCAAAAATCGGCTGCTCAAAGATCTGAGCGATTTTTTATCGCCCTGGCACGAGGATGTGGGCAATACCAAACACTTCGGCTGGCGCATAGGCACGCAGGAACTCAAAGCATTTCTGCATCATCGCGATTACATCGACAGTGTCAGCGGCTTTTCGCTGCTGCGCATTGCTCCCCGGGATGACAATCGCTTTACGCTCGATGATACCGCCGCTGACGCGGACGCAGATGCCCATGCGATAACGCCCAGCGTACCTTGGAGTACAGCAATTCCCTTACCTAATCATGTCATTCGTTTGCTGAACGAAGCCGCACCAGATACTTCCCAGCGCGCCGCAATCGAAGGCATGGAAATTGGCAGCACGTTGATCATTACCTGAAAGGTTGCACAGTGGAAAAACTTGATCGCAAAACGCTTCGTGAACGCTTTAAAAGAGGCAGCATGCCGTCCGAGCAGGATTTTGCCAGCCTGATCGACTCTATGGTCAACATTCTGGAGGAGGGCTTCGATCGCAGCGCCAACGATGGTTTGAGGATTACCCAGATATCGGATTCCGGTCGCCTATTCAGTTTCTATCGCGATATTTCCGTCGACAAGCCACTCTGGTTCATTGGTCTGGGCACGGGTAACGAGGCTCTGAAAATTGGCACACCGGATCAACCCGACGCCCTGACATTGTTGAGCTCCAGCGGCGACGCGGGAATTGGATCGCGCCTGTCCATCGGCATCAACAATCCCAATCCCACCGCCAATCTGGATGTGAACGGCAATATCGCCGCCCATGGCCGGCGCGGACAGCGCGGCGAAATGCCCGTGCCGGCGGATGGCGAATGGCACGATATCACCGTTGCACTAACCGGCTGCGAAATCTTTGAGATTGTGGCTGGGGTTGGCGGCGCAGAGGGCGATGGTCGCTACAGTCTGCTACATGCCGTTGCACTCAATGCATTCAACGATAAGTGCAGCATCAAGGAACAGACGACCTATTTCGGCACCAAGTGCAACCGTATTGAGTTGCGTTGGAAAGCCGCACCGGAGCAGAGCAAATTTCACTACAAATTGCAGATGCGAACCCGCTGCAATTGGGGGGAGGGGGTTTGGGTGAGATATTACCTCACCCGCCTATGGTTTGATCCACTGATGTTTGATTGCATTACACCATAGGGAAGCCTGCATGAAATTGCCTTCCGATATGGTACATCTTCAGTTGACATTGCCTCAATGTGCCGTGTTGCTGGAGGCGCTGGTCGAGCAGCCCTTTAAACGGGTATTCGAGTTGATTGGCCTTATCAACCAACAAATCCAACCGTTTTATAGTGGGCGAAATCCCAATATTCCCATTGCGATTCAATTGCATCGTCTGCAAGTCAGCCTATGTGTGAAGTCCCTCGCCGAGCGGCCCTATAATCGCGTGGCGGCGCTGTTGGAGGAATTGCAGCGGCAGCTGCTGGCGCAAGTGGTTCAAACGAATGCCAATATGGCGGGGTCGCCAAGCGATGACTAGTCGCGCCATAACTTCAGCGAATATCCCGCGTCATCTTCACGATCCCGATGGTTTGGATTTTGCCAGCTTGCGCGGCGACGCCATTGCTGCGGTCCAGGACCTCGCTGGCAATCTCTGGACCGATTTCAACGCGCACGATCCAGGCGTCACGATTATCGAGCAGTTGTGCTATGGCTTGACGGAGCTCGCGTTTCAGATGCGCGCTCCCATGGTCGATCAACTTGCCGATGCTCGTGGGCGCATCGATCTGAACGCCTATTCGCTGTTCGCGCCGCAACATATACTCACCACCCGTCCGGTGACGCCGCAGGACTATGCCAAAGCACTGCTCGACCGCGTGCCGGAAATCGAGGATATAGAAGTCATACCCTCTGCAGCGCCGGATGGCGGTGCTGCACCGCTCTATCAAATTCATCTCAAATTATTCGAGCCGCTGGTGGGCGTACCCACGGATGCCGATCAGCAACGCAGCGTATGCAAGGAGGTGCGCCGCTGCTTTCTATCGCTGCGCAACCTTGGTGAGGATCTGCACAGCATTACTCTACAGGCGGCTACGCCTTGTTATCTCAAAGGCATGATCGAAGTTTCCACCCAGCGTCCGCTTGCCACGATTTACGCCGAAGTGTTTTTCCAAACTGCGCGTTTCCTTTCATCCCAGGTGCAAATCCGGCGTTACGACAGTTTGGATGCGGCCACTATCGACCTGGCGAGATTGTTTGAGGGACCTTTTACCCAACACGGCTATATTCACGGCGACCGCCTGGCCGATGGCAAACTCAGCCAGGATCCGGGTGAATTAGGGGCACTTCTCAGCACCATCACCGGTGTTCGCAAAGTGCACCATGTGGCTCTGGTGGACGAACAGGGTCAAGTCATTCAACCCCGCGGAGACACCCGTTACGCCCTGCAATTTCCCACTGAACTGCATCAACAGCGCTGGCTGACCATTGATTTCAGTATGAGCCACTCCGGCGATCCTCACGATGTGTTGGAGGCGGGCGATGAACAGCTCCAGCGTTTGATGGCCGAAACCCGCCGCGCCATACAAAAACTCGAATTTGAATACCGCGCCTTCCGCTCTGGCGAACCCGATATCAGCAATATTTTTCAGCCACCCGAGGGACGGCCAAAGCAGCCGCTGCACTATCACTCCATTCAGCATCATTTTCCGGACACCTATGGCATCAACGCCGCCGGTATACCACCGAGAGCGAGCGCCGAGCGCGCGGATCAAGCGCGCCAGTTGAAGGCCTACCTCTATCCTATGGAACAGTTGATGGCCAACCTGCAGGCACAAATTCAACAGGCGCATCAATTGTTCCGCCACGATGGCGAGATGGAACGCAGCTATTTTTGTCAGTGGCTCGACAATCACAATCTGCCCAATCTGGAAACACTCTACCTGCAGCCAAAACCCGACCTGAAAAAGATTCAGGAGATCCAGGCAAGCCACGATCCGGCGCTAGAGCGCCGCAGCCGTGCCCTGGATACACTGTTGGCGCTCTACGGCGAGGCGTTTCCCCAGGATGCCTTGCTGCGCTTTAACGCCTACCACAAGGAATTCCCGGAGCATTGGGTCATCGCCAATAAAACACGTCTGTTGAAACATCTGGTATTGACCAGCGGTGCCCGCGCGGGTGCCGCCGATTTCAGTCAACCCCTATGGGGGCATAATCTCGGCGGCTTTCATACGCGCTTGAACATTTTGCTTGGTATAGAGCACCTTACGCTCGGCGCGCCTTTGTCACACTGCTTGCGACGTAACCGAGCCCACTGGTTGGACGATTCCGTTTGGTATAGGAGAAGCAAACATGGCCGGCTCAGCCAAAATCATGGGCGCCCGGTTCCCCGTTTAAGTTTGCAGCGTCTTAAGCGAGTGCGCGAAGCGGTAAAAAGAACTTCTCTCGCGGTATGCCCGAGCCTGCTGCGCAGCGGCACTCATTTGTCCTCCTATCGCCTGGTCGCTCGTCGCGGCTGCACGGAAGTCTATTTTTGTCCCGGCGGGCATGGCAAAGCCCGCTTGGTGGGAGTCTTTGCCAAACCGGTAGATGCGGTTTACCACGCTCACCGTCTGCAACAAAAAGTCATCCAAATCAATATAGACGGCGAAGGCTTTTATATGCTGGAGCACCTTTTGTTGCGTCCGCGCGGCGACGCGCCAGAACTTGCAGAGTGGAACGAATTTTTTCATGCCCGCGTGAGTTTGATACTGCCGAATTGGACGGCTCGATTCAGAAACTCCGGATTTCGTCATTGGGTGGAGCGCACAGTCGCCGAGCAGATGCCGGCACATTTATTTCCGCACATTTATTGGCTATCTCTGCCGGAGATGCAGAAGTTCGAATCCTGCTATCTTCCCTGGCGTGAAGCCTTGCAAAAATGGCAGCAGGATTCTGGAGCGAATACCCAGGCGCTCGATCGGGCCTCGCTGAAACTTCGGCTCTGGTTGCAGGAATATTCAGCGGGGCAGGGAGGCAAGCCATGACATTTCTCCCGCGACATCAAATCGAAGAAGTCGTATTGAATATTCAATTCGACGATGCCCAATTGGCCGCGCGTGAGCAGGAGGATTTGGCCGAGTGGCTGCACCAGGACCTTCTGCCTGCGGTAAATGGATTGTTCACGCATTACGCTCCTGGCTCGCAAGTACTGCGTTTACCGCCGCTTCAGCTGGACTGCGGAACCCTATCTGTCGACGACTATCGCCAGGTTATTCAAACCCAGCTGCTGGATCAGCTTACGCGTGAGATCAAAGCTCAATTGCTGCCTATCCATAGCGAAGATCAGATCAAGTCAGCCGAATTTACGTCATCGGTTACTGAATATGGTGCGTCATATGGGGAGGATGCGGAGACTTCAAATGCTGATCATCGGCGATCTCCAAAGGAATCCCTGAAGGCCACCGCGGACACACTGTTGACCTTTCTGCGCACTGGGTTACTGCCGGGCTATAGCCCGCGCACGGTGCACATTAACCATAAGAAAGATCCATCCCACAGCGGAGGAAACGGGCAGGGGGATCGATCATCCCAACTTCTCCATCATCAGTTGTGGGAAAAGCTGTTGGGTGCTAACGCTGAATCCTCAGTATCTTCTCAAGCACTATGCCGGTCGTCTTCGACGGAATATCAGGATTCGGTCGCATCACCAGCTTCAATTCCGGCCGAGCCGCAGCCGTTGAACGGCGATAAGGCCGCCGCATTTGCCGCAGAGCACTTGGCCAAACTGCTGCGGCAATCGTCGCAGCGGGACGCGCTGGTACAGCGCCTCCTGCAACAATTCAATGCCCACCATTGGCAGCGGTTATTGGTCCAACTCCTGCCGTCTGCCGCATCAGAACTGAATGCTATGCTGAACCATATTCAGCACCGCCAAGCGCGAGATGCCGCCTGGGCTCCCGGCTGGGAGGCGCGGATTGGCTGGGGTGAACTGCTGCATTTGGCTCTGAGCTATCCGCCCTCAGCGACAGTGGACGATCTAGCGCCTGGCTTTTTGGTTCACCTCGCTAATCACAATCCACAGGCAGCGCGGCAGATGTTGCGACTATGGCGAAAGGGGCACAGGTTCGCCGTTGAAGGTAAGCCCCCTGCTGCGCAAATTGAACCTAATTCCATAGTCAAATCGCAGAGCGAAAGCAGTTCTTCCTCGGAGGCAAGCCCTTATATTGAAGCAACCTCGCTTACAAGAAACGCTTTTAAAACACATCGCTTCAATAAATATTCAGATGTGTTGCACCCTGGAACGGCTGAAATCCCCAGAGCTTCTGTTTCCCCAAAAGCGGATTCAATGGACGTAAGTTCCATAAAAAATGGATCAGTAAACAAAGGGGCGATAGAAATCGGCCGAATTGACATTGACCAACCATCTTTACCTGCGGCAAAACAGGCGCTGCTTCAAGGCCACTGGAACACGCTGGCGCACTATTGGCACCACCTGCACAAGAGCCAGCCGCAGGAATTAAAAACCCTGCTGACGCAGGATGAGCTGCGGCAACAGCTCCTCTCCAATGGCCCATCCAATCTTCTGCGCGCCATTAGCGAATCTATCAATCCAAATCTGGCGGAATCCGTCGCGCTTATAGCGGAGCATCTCGCCGAGGTTTCTCACCTGGAGTTTGATCAAACTTTAACGGAAGGCGAGCTGCTCTCTACAGAAGGTGAGTTGCGCTCCGCAGAAAGCGAATTGCGGCAACTTTGGGCGCTGGCGACCCATTTGCTGTTGAGTCAGTCGGCTGCTGATGATGTGACAACACCTATGGTTGCGGTATCAATACCTACTGTTGGAGCAGCAACGCCGTCCGATCAGTTGTTGCAGAGGCTGTGTGAGCTTTATGCCCGGTTTTGTCATCTGCCTGCTCAGAAATTGGCGCAGCACTGGCAAAAAGTGCTGGGCAGAGCTTCCCAGGTGGGCGAAGCCGACGCCCAGGAAGCAGGAATTTCGGGCGCAGAAACCAGGGCTTATGCAGGTGACGGTGTTTATGAAAGTGACATCGACCCTGAAGAAGCGTCAACAGCATCCGTTAAGTCTCACCATGGCGCCACGCCGGTATCAACAGAAGATCTGCTCTTGGCGAGACCTTTGGAGTCGAAGACAAAGCAGCTCGATTCATACAAGCTTTCTTCACACCAGAAGATTGCAAATCCGTCGGTAACTTCTCTGGCCGAGCAAGACAATCAAGATCGATCCACTGTTGCGGCATCCACCTCCCTTTTAAAATCTGATTTGGATAAACACCCTCTCGGTCGAGAAGCATTGAGCCTAGGAGAACGCAGAGAAGCAAATCGCACCAATGCAATCTTGGTGGAGGGATCATGGCCTGACCATGGGTCGCATCAAGAGTTGACCAACGCTGATTTGCGCTCTACGGCAGAGGCGCTTTTGGCCGGTGACTGGAACAGGTTGGAATCCCAGTGGCAGCAATTATCAGAAACTGAACCTGCGCTGCTGACAGAACTGCTACAAACCTACTTACCGCGCGCCGAATTACGCCAAGCCCTGGCGGTTGATGCGCCTTTCCGTTTAATACAGAAGATTGTTTATTTCTTGAATCCCTCTTTGGCCACCAGTCTGCACCGGCTGCAGGAGCGGATGGCAAAGGTCCCTGGACACAGGGTCGAGTCACGCCAACTCTGGGCATTGGCAATCGATTTCTGCTGCGAAGGCAGGTCCGCCATATCCGCTTCAATATCCAGGCCACCCGATTATCAACAGCAGGAAGAGGTGGCGATTCCATTACAGCACCTTGCGCAACGCTATGCGCAGCTCAATCACCTGAGTGCCCAAGACTTAAGTGCGCAATGGTTTAGCGCCCTGGGATTGATAGCTGAGCCAGATGGATTTTCCAATGAAGGCATACTGACAGAAAATAGCGGCCTGCGTGTCAACCCTGGCGTCGCTGATTACTCTGCCGGATCGACCTATGACGAGGTCTATATCGGCCAACTTTTAAGGCAGCTGCAAAGCGGAGAGGTGGGGCAGAACTCGCTTCCTCAAAATGTCGACCTTTTGGTTCGGTTGATCTCTCGTTTTATTCAGGAGCAACCGGGCTCAGCCGCCGAACAGAGAAATAGCTTTACCCAGGCGATTGTTCAACTGGCTCCTGCCGGCACACCTGAGCAAATTCACTACTATCACCAGGTGTTGGCGGCCTTATTGCGCGGTGCCGAAATAGATCTGGAAGCCTTACGCGCATCCGCAATCGCCTTTGTTGGCGATACGTATTCGTCTAAAACTGAAAATAGGGATGCTCGTAGCGACGACGGAATAGCCACACATCTAGTGTCGCGCTCTGCCTTGCAGAGCTTTACTGAAGATGGCGCACTCAGTTCCATAGATGTCTTTGATCAATCGACCGAGTCTTCAACGACAATTGTCGCGCAGGAATTTGATGGAGAATGGGATGTTCAAACTCCGGAGAAGTTTATCCAGTGGTGTGAAAACCTGCACAACGGCCAGTTGCCTTGGACGTTATTGCCCACCAGTCCTGAAACCCTCGCGGGCATAGTGGCCCGCTATCTCCAGGTGCATCCACGCTTTGCCGAGCCATTCCGGGCGCAATTTCAGCAGTCGATCATCCAAGCCGCACCGCCCCCTGCAGCGCAAGGTTACTACTACAACACGCTCTTTAAAGGCTTGTTGGCCCAGAAGACCATCGACTTGGAAGCCCTGCATGCAGAGGCCATTGAAAAAGCTGGCTTAACTCAGTCGATGGAACTGGATACACCGGCTTTCGATTCCACACCCGCGGGCTTGAGCGCAGCTAACATCAGCAAAGACGGTATAGTCCTGTCGCCCGCCGCGGCAGTATTCGAGAGAGCAACAGGTGAAGATGAGCTGAGATCCCCAGCAGTATCCGGCGAATTCGATCATCGAAATCACCAAGTTCAGAAAGCGGCATCTGCTATATCAGTCAATAAAATCCCGCCATCGACTACCATCACGACCGCCAACCCTGATCAACAATCGGTTGCTTCGCACGCAAAACAAGGCATTGAGCTCTCTGAAGTCGCAGAACCCTTGTCGAAGGGTATAGCTGCTGGGCAAAGCGACACTGTGTCCATACACGCAGGCTCCGAATCGCCAGCCGGCTTCACCGTCAAAAAAGGCGTGATGCAATCCCCAGCAGACGTTTCTTTGCCGGCTGATTTGGCGTCTAAGAAGATTTCTGAGTCGAGGGTATATGCGGAAGCAGTACCCGCATCATTGGGTGTCGAAACGAAATTTCAGCCTCAGCCGCGCGACTCTATCAATAGCGATATAGATACAGGAGCACAGACACAAGCTTTAGAGCATGAGCCAACCAAACCAGCCGCATCAATATCGACTTCAGTATCTGGCAATGAGACGAAGCTATCGGAAAACTCAGCGCGCGATAACAACAATGCCACCCCGGCCAGCACCTCATCTCTATCTACACAAATATCCGAGGACAATTCCCGATCACCTGGGATAGACAGGCTGCAGCTGAAAAACCTGACATCAGATTTGGGTGCAGGCGCTTCGCCAGATAAGCATACAACCCAAACAACGCTGCTTGCGCTCCTGACGGAAGCGCTAAATTCTCCTCAGCACAATGCCCAGGCCCTGCAACGGCAGGTGCAGGCGCTACTGCAGCATGATCCCAGTGTGCGCAAGCCGTGGCACAAAGCCCTGCAGGAGGAGCGTTTTCATCCGCATCTTATTGATCGGGTACCGGCTCATTGGCTGCACCGTATTTGCGAATATCTAGGAGGAGGGCGCTATAAGGCGGTGGATCGCTTGACCCGTTCTGCTCTGCAGGCATTGCTGATATTGCGGATCGATATCGCCGATCCCGCGCTGCAACAGGCCCGGTGGCGTTTTGTGCTCAGCCACACCTTCGGCGCGCAGCGGAATGAAAATGCCGAGCAGCTGTTGAGCCAGCTGGCTCAACAGCTCGGTCAAGCGGTGAAACTTATTGAGCCCCCGCATTTGCTCAAGCTTTTGCGCGGCCAATATCAGCAACCAAAGCCAGCAGATGCATCCGCCGTCCTAACCTCGATCTCTACGCAAAAGAATTCCTCACCAACCTCGCCGGCAGCGGCGGATCGCACACCCTGGTCCACCGAATTGCCTCTCAACAATGCCGGCCAGGTTCTGGTGGCGCCGTTTCTGCCTCGTCTGTTCGAGATGCTAAAACTCACGGAAGCCGGCAAGTTTTTGCATTTTCAAGCGGCAGAGCGCGCGGTTCATTTGCTGCAATACATAGTCAACGAACAAACAAATGCGCCTGAATATGAACTTACGCTCAATAAAGTCTTGTGCGGAATTCCCACGGAGGCTCCGATCAGTGCTGGCATAGATATTACCCAGTTCGAGCGCGACACCATCCAGCAAATGCTGACCAGCATTATCGCCCATTGGAAAATTCTGGGCTCGACTTCGGTGACCGGTTTGCGCACCACCTTTCTACAGCGCCAGGCCTGGCTGCGGCTGGGGGAGGAGGGATGGCAACTACAGGTTCACCCAGGACCATTCGATATGTTGCTCGATCACTTGCCCTGGAGTATTGCGCTGCTCAAAACCAGCTGGATGGATCAACCGCTGCACGTCAACTGGCGCACCAATTAAAAGGGTTTGTATATGAACGCGATAGGCTCCGCACAAATAGAAACCATAAGCCGCGCTAACGCTGCTGTGTTGGAGCGGGAGTTCGCCTGGTTTGAGCGTGTACTTAATCAACGCATCAGCCACTATTTCGCCTCAACAGAGGCCAAACGCGATATTCCACCCATAGAGAGCTTGAGCGCACCTGACCTCAGCGACGACCCATCCGAATATGCCCAACTGCTGCGGCAATATCAGCTCGGCTTTGACGAGCGTTTATTGTTGCTCCTCTGCCTTTTGCCGCATCTGCGCCCGCAGGCGCTGGATATCTTTTTTACGCAAAATCAGGTCACCGGGCGCAGCTATACCGAGTTTGGCGGTTTCCGCAGCAAGGCCCACAGCGGCTTTTTACCCACAGCCCAGACAGCGGTATTTGTGCTGGCGGGTGAAGACCTGTGCCGCCGCTTCGAAGTATTGCAGCTGCTGGACGACCAACATCCCATCATCAAAAACGGACTTATCAAACTCGATCACCAAGCACCGGGAGAGCCGTTTCTCAATGCCGCTATCAGTGTCGGCAGCGAATATCTGCAGCGCTGCACCCACGGCCAAGTACAAAAGCCGGACTACAGTTTGGAATTTCCCGCCAAGCGACTGACCAGCTTGTTGGATTGGAATGACCTGGTGGTGCCGCCGGATGTGATGGAAGAAATCGATCACCTGCGCACTTGGCTGCAAAATGGCAGCGCCCTGGTGCGCCAATGGGAGTTGGAAAAAGTCGTCAAACCCGGCTATCGCGCGCTGTTTTACGGTCCACCGGGAACCGGTAAAACCCTCACCGCCAATCTGCTCGGCGCCAGTGCCGGTATGGATGTCTACCGTATCGACTTGTCTATGGTGGTCTCCAAATACATAGGTGAAACAGAAAAAAATCTTGCTGGCGTTTTCGATCAGGCGCAGAACAAAAACTGGATTCTGTTTTTCGACGAGGCCGATGCCCTGTTTGGCAAACGCACGCAAACCACCAACTCCAACGACCGCCACGCCAATCAGGAAGTGGCCTATCTGCTGCAGCGCCTGGAGGATTTTCCAGGAACCGTGATTCTCGCCAGTAATATCAAGGCCAATATAGACGAAGCCTTCGCGCGTCGCTTTCAATCGGTTATTTATTTCGCCATGCCCGATGAAGGCGAGCGCCTGAAGCTCTGGCGCAAGCTGCTGCCGAATCCCGCACTGCTGGCGCCGGATGTGGATCTGCCTTATCTGGCCGAAAAATATCCCTTGGCCGGAGGCGCCCTTATCAACGTGATCCGCTATGCCGCCGTGCGCGCCAGCCGCTTGAATCGCCAACAGATCGAGCAGGCGGATTTACTCCAAGGTATCAGCAAAGAATTCAGCAAGGAGGGGCGATCGCTTTAAACCTATGAGTTCCAAATCCGTACATCACCTCCGCTCACGAGCAAGCGCTGCTTACAGGGTCTGTACCTGGATTCTTTACCTGCTGTGTCTGTGCGCCGCACACGCCGCCCGCGCCCAAACGCCCGCCGGTGATGCTTGTCTGGCAGAGGGCAACTTTAGCCATTATTCCTCAGCCGAAGTTAGCACTCTGCAAAACCATCTGGCCGAACTTTACCCTCAAGCCGGCAACGGCGCCGAAGGCCACGGTCGCCTGCAACCAGACGGCCGTCTGGGCCCCATCACTCTGTATTGGTTGCAGCGCTTCTGTACTAATTTCGCTTTAAACCAAACGCCCGATCTGCGGCAGGGCTTGCCGGAACGTCTGGAGCAGCTGCTCCAGTTCGCCACCCTGTATCGTCCGCCCACACAGCTGCTGACCAGCTTGGAATTTGTCGATTGGGCCAGCCGACATCCCCGCGCCTGCGATCTCGATGTGCGTGCGACTCTGGCGGGAGGCAGTGATGCCGAGCTATTGCAGCTGCTCAGCTGTTACCTCTCGCCCGAGCCAGCCGCCCCGAAAATTCAGCCCCGACAACCGCCTGCCATTTTTGTCCTGAAATCCGAGGATATTCCCCTGATCGCTAAAGCAAAGCTACCCCAGGATCCGGATTCCAATGTCGATCCAGAGCCCCTTATCACCGCCATCACTGCGGTGTTGGAGCCTCTGATCGACATCCAATACCCCACCAGCATACTCCTGCATCGCGCTATTCAAACTGAACTCTTGAGGGCGCTATCGGACTGTCGACTGGATGGCGTTACCAAGCTCGGCAACCCGTGGCGGGTCGCTCTGCAGCCCTATTTTCCGTCACTGCAAACTACTGGCGAGGACAGCTACTGTAGCGACGAGGACCTCAGCGCCCTGAAGGCGAAATACGACCTCAATTGGCGCGAGACCATAGAGAGCCTCGCCCGCAAGCCACTGCCGCCTTACGAACACCAGACCATCGCATGGCAGGGCGGTGATTGCGGCTGCGTGCCGCCGCTGATCAACACCACCGGCTACGGCATTTATCCCTATTGGCAGATCGAGGATGAGTCTCAGCAGTACGATTTCAGTGTCTTCTCGCGCGTGGCCTACTATGGCCTTACTGCCGACAACAAGGGCGAGCTGCGCCATCTCGGCACCAATGATTATCGCAACAGCATCCTCTACGATCACAATGCAGCCAGCAGAGCCTTTATTGAAACCGCACGCCTCCATGGCAGCCAAGTCGATTGGATCATCGAGAAGGACTGGTTCGATTTTCAGCAAACGGAATTCTCTGAGCAAACGGCGCGGGACTTTTTCGACAAGCTGGCCACTAACCTGCTTGATTTCCTGGAAGATGAACTCAATCAGCCCAGTGCCAGATTTCGTTCCTGGTATACCCTCGGGGCGGCATCGCGCCCGCGCAATGGCGACGGTATTACCTTGTATCTTAAAAACTATCCCATCAGCGAAACGGCGCGGAAGGTATTCAATGACTTTTTTGATGAGTTCAAGTCCAAACTCAGAGAAAAAGATAAACGTCAGAACCGCGGGCACACTTACTCCCAAAACACATACTTGAATTTACTGGTGGACCAACAGAGTTTTATCGCCTCCAAAGGCGCTCTGAGCAGCGCCAATATCCTCAGGCTTTTCCAAGAAGGAAACACCACCAATTCCGATTCCATGCTGCATATGCAAGCCATGGCGCGCTCGCTGGCGTTGGTGCTCTTGGAGTCGCCACATGGCGATTCTCTGGATCAAATCTACGACAAGACCATCACAATCGAGCGCGCCTTGATTCTGCCCACCTTTATGGGGCCCTTTCACCACTTCAGTGAAAACGCCGAAAGGGATGATCCTCGGGCGAGAAATATCACCTATGTACAAGAGGGTTTCGGTGGTGTGGGCTTCTGGCCAATCACGGCCAGCAAGAAGCCATATCTGGGCTTCAATACCTATATAGCCGATCGATTCGCCGATCTGGATTCCATTTCGTTTTGGACACGCTCCCTGTGTCCACACCGTTGGCTGCTGTTGGGCATTTTAAACGGCTGGTTGCTGGTGACGTTTATTTACCTGTTGAGCGTATTTTATTTGTCACCTCACCGCTGCCGCTCACTGCCCCGTCCCTTGGCGTGGCTGCCACACCCGATCACAGTGGCGCTGATGCTGACTCCGCCTATCGTGCTTTGGCTGTATCTATTACTGGCAGATCCACTGTTCGGCATGCTCAACATTACCGGGCTATTGGTGCTGGTGATAGTGGCCATGGCCCTTTGGGCCGGCTACAAAGCCATCAAAACCCTACGCCGCCCAACACCCAACCGCAGTTTATTGCGACAACTGAATCGGCTGCGGCCACAGAATGACTAATTATTTGGTTACTAACCGGCCTTACTGCGGGAATCAGATTTATGGGTTACATCCAACAAAATAGAGATAGCGACAGAGGTGCGATTGAACGTGCCGCCAAATCCAATACGGTGGCACAGCAGTTTAGCGATCAACGGGAATCTGCCTTGTTGCAGCTACAACAGCAAAAGATGATGGCGGAGGCATCCTCGCAAAGAATGGCCGTGGGTGATGAGGAGGAATTGCTACAAGGAAAATTTGTAACGCAGCGACAAGGAATAGAAGATGAGGAGGAGCTGCTGCAGGGAAAGTTTGAACCTGCGCAGCGGGCCGAGAAAGTAAATGAAACAGGGATACCGGACCATTTGAAAGCGGGGATCGAATCGCTTTCGGGATTTAGCATGGATCATGTGCGGGTTCACTATAACTCGGATAAGCCGGCGCAGCTGAATGCGCATGCTTATGCGCAGGGTAGTGAAATTCATTTGGCGCCGGGACAAGAGCAACATTTGCCGCATGAGGCGTGGCATGTGGTGCAGCAGATGCAAGGAAGGGTAAAGCCTACCATGCAGATGAAGGGCGGGGTGCCGGTTAATGATGATATGGGGTTGGAGAGAGAGGCGGATTTGATGGGTCAAAAGGCTTTGCAAATGAAACAAAACAACTCCAAAACGCAGTTGCTTTCCCTGCCAACATCGAAGCTAAATTCGAGGGCACCAGTGCAGAGAGTCTGGATAGAAGGAAGTGCTGTTCTTGATTTGGGATACTTTAAAGGTTATCCGCTCAGTTATTTAAGGTTGCGCCTTCCAGAGACAAGTTCATTTAATCTATCTTATAACGCATATCAACAACAAGAAGAATGCGACTTTTTACCATTACATAATGTGCTTATGGAATCACTACAATCCAACAATCGTTTTCCAATTGAACTCATCATCAATCAGGCAACGCAATGGCTTCAGGCTCGACTTCCTGATGTAGAGGATGATGATGTTGTAAATGATCAAGATCATCCAGAGGGATCTGGAGAAGAAGAAATATTGGAGCCTGAGGAAGTTGATGCCGAATACTGGAGCAAAGAATGGTTGGAGCGCTTTTTTTGTAATTTAAATGTCGTCAAGGAGCGGATAAACATCGCAGAGCAAGCCGGTTTACAGGTCGCCAAAACTGTATTTGATGAATGGATGGGGCGCGGTGTAATGACTCGAGCTCAAATTGCTGAGCTGGTTGAGAAAGAAAAAATCGAGAGGATACAGAAAGATGGCCAAGGGACAACACAGCTAGCGCGCGGAGCAGGGGCATCTGGCCCAAAATCCTATGTCAGTGCAACCGTCGGCCCATACGTTAATGTCACCTATACGCGTGATGGCGATGGTTATTTCGATTTTAAAAGCCCCAGCAATAGAGTCGCTTGGTCTGATCCAATTAAGGGTGGAAAAGTGGACATGGAAAAAGGTTGTACTAAGGCTGGTTATGGCATCATGAAGGATAATATGACCAAGGTTAAGCTGCAAACAGCCACCCGCGCCCAACATTTTTCCATAGCCAATCGTATCTGTGGTATTAGCGGCTCAGGTAGCCCCGCAGGCTACACCTGGCATCATCTCAAGGATAAATACAAAATGGTTTTAGTCGATCGAAAAGTTCACCAGCAGCATGGACACAATGGCGGAATATTTTTATGGAGGTAATTAAATGACCAGCAAATCGAGATACCTGGCCGAGCTACAAAGCCACCGTAGTGAGCATACTTTAGGCTTAGCGACGATTCCGGTTTTTGTCGATGGCCCAAGTGATTTATCCGCTGATCTGCAAGCCATTCAAGTGCAGCGCGGACTGGATTATGTCTCTCAAAATTTCTCCCTATTGCTAGACTTCATATGCCAAGAATTACTGGATCTTAAAAATGATGCTTGGCTCAAGGATAACGAAGCCCCAGTTTCCTATGAAAACTTCCGAGCCCAGCTTACGCCAAGGCGGATACGAATTCTCGAAGATGGCAGTATAGAAATAGGTTTCGCCGATGCAGATATGTTCCGGGGGCATGAAATCGTACTTCGTACCGACCATGAGCTAAAGCCCATCTGGGCAGATATAGAAGGTTGATTGGTTAAAGGAAGGATAAATCAATCATAACCATCAATGCTGGGAGCGATTGTGACAATGCAGCACTATAGGATTTTGATCAGACGCTTTATTCGGACAGTCGTGCTGCTGAGCGGGCTGTTGCCATGGTTTCCGGCCGGAGCCGACAACCCTTCGCCGCAGTGTCCACCGCAGCCCGGCAGTCAAGCTATTAGGCTGGGTACCACTACCGCACTCAGCGGTCCCGCGCAGCATTTAGGCGAGTCTATGGTAAAGGGTATGCTGCAGCGCCTGAAGGAAGAAAATTGCAATCCGTTCTGGCGCAACAAAGCCATGCATTTCGAGTTATCCGTGCTCGACGACAGTTACAACCCCGATATTGCCGAGCGCAACACCCGGCATTTGATTAATGAGCACAGGGTGGTGGCGCTGGTGGGCAATGTGGGTACACCCACTGCGGCGCGGGCGTGGCCGATCGCCAATCAAGCGGGCGTTATCTTTTACGGCGCTTACACAGGTGCCAGCAGCCTGCGGCAGGATCCGCCCGCTCCTTATGTCTTCAATTACCGCGGCAGCTACGATCAGGAGATGGCGCGCATTCTGGAGGAAATTGTCTTCCGTCAGCGCATTGCCATTCCGCAGATCGGTATATTTTTTCAGAACGATGCTTTCGGCAATGCCGGTCTAACCGCTGCCGAGCGGCATTTGGAGTCCTATTGTGGTGACTGCAAGCACGGCCTTTTAAAAATGCGCTACGAGCGCAATACGCTGCGCATTGCCGATGCGTTACAGACATTTATACAGGCCCGCCCACAGCCACAAGCTTTGATTCTGGTGGGGACAAGTGAGCCATGCGCTGACCTCATTCGTTTTACCCACCGTATTACACCCAATACCCAGTTCTACAGCTTGTCCTTTGTGGGGGCGAGTGCTCTTGCGGCTGAGCTGGCCGGAGTTCCGGCCAAGGTGTTTGTCGGTCAGGTCATTCCGCAGCTGGAGGACGAGAAGAAATTCGCATCGACGCATTGGCCGGCGCCTGGGTCCGATGGCGGCTTCAATGAAGTGGCGCGAGAGGGCTATTTGGCGCTAGGGGTATTTTTCGAGGCAGCGCGGGATATAGATGGTGCCATTACCAGTGAGGCCCTACGCGAAAGTTTGCTGCGCACCGAACGCCGGCTGAGCCCCACAGCCAAGACTCTCGATCAGCAAATGATGGATCAAGTATGGCTGGTGCAACTTCGCCTGTCGGCGGATGCTGCCATGTCATCACTGGGGGCTCGGAATTGATGACGACTAAGCTGCGAATCATTTTGTTGGTTAGCATTACTGCGGTGTTGATGATTTTCATCTGCGTGCAAGCGGCGTTGCTGTATCGGTCGCATCAACAAAGCGTGCGCGCTTCCGAGCAATGGGCCAACCAGCAAACCCTCACCATTGCCACCGATCTGTCCCGGAGCATGCGCGGAATAGCCGAGATCGCTGAGCAGTTGGCGGGGGAACTGAGTTCGGCGGCATGTCTCCATTGCGATACGGAATCGCGCCTGACCAATTTCTACTTGCGCCACAGCGAACCGGCGGCACTCGGAGTGGCTTTTAGCGCGGGCCAATCGGGCAAAGATCTCGTGCTGTATGCGCCGTTTATTCGCAGCGGCTCAGCCGGGGCAGCCATCGAACGGCTCGATAGTTTTTACGATTATCAAGCCTTCGGCGCGGTTGCTGTCGACGATTTGGCCAGCAACCCCGAAGCTTGGTTTCACACCGCGCAGGCGTTTGAACGCCAGTGGTTGGCGCCGTTCTATGAGCGCGCGCTGGATCGGGTGGTGGTGCGTTATACGACCCCGGTTTTCGATCGCGAGCAGCGACCAATTGGATTGGTGTTTGTGGATGTGGGTCTGGATTGGTTGCGTGATCAAGTCGAAGGCTATGATCTCAGGGACAATAACTATTTACGCTTGCACGACGCCAAGGGCGCGGACCTTTACCACAGCCTCAAAGGTACTCCGGATTTTCCGCACTCAGGCCCGGCGTCTGAGCCAGATTCGCAGGTCAATCAGCTTCAACTAACGGGTACCCTTGTCAATCAACTCACTGGAGAAACCGCTTGGCGCCACAGTCAGCCGGTGACCGGCACGGATTGGTTTGTGGAAACCATCATCTCTACCAGTACACGCGCCCCGCAGACGAGTGGTACTTCCGCTGACGCTAGCGGTGTCGGCGTCTGGTCGAGGCCGTTGGCGTTCCTGGCAGAAGATGCGGGCATCGTGTGGGTGGCGATGTTGGTGGTCGCCTCGGTATTGCTGATCACTTGTCTGAGATGCTTGCGGCGCAGTGAGACCGTCGGGCAACTATGGATCGATACGGTCGTTTATACCTTGGTTCCGACGGTAGGGATTATCGCGATCTGGGTACTTGAGTATGGTGTAACGACGGAGAAGCACGAATCCTCAACTATTCTGGCGAATACCGCGCTGGTGGAGCAATTTCAGCGCGACCATGCTCTGAAAGCCGTGCGGACGCACTCCAGTGCGCCTACCTACGTGCCAGTGGGGCTGTTCATACAGTCGCTGGAATTTCTCAGCGCCACCAACGTTAGCGTGTCGGGATATATCTGGCATCGCTATGCCAAAGGTCAGGAGTCCGATTACGAAGTCGGCACCGTCTTTCCGGAGGCTATCGCCACCAATATGCAACTTGCTTATGAACAGGTATTTGAACAGGAAGTTGTTAAAGGCTGGTATTTCGAAGCCACCTTGCGGCAAAACTTTACTCCGGAACGATTTCCCTTTGATCACGAGGTGGTTTGGCTGAGGTTGTGGCACGAACGGTTGGGCAGCAACATTGTTTTCGTGCCTGATCTAAAGGCCTACAACAGTCTCAACACACGCGCACTACCGGGCATGGAGCGTGATTTTGTGCTGTCGGGCTGGTCGTTATACCGCTCGTATTTTTCGATGCGCGACAACATTTACAGTACCCGCCAAGGCTGGGCTGGTGGCTTCGCCAACGAAGCAGGGCCGGAGCTATATTTCAATATCGAGATTGTGCGCAACTTCATCAATCCGTTTCTGGCCCATCTGTTTCCTCTGCTGGTGGTGTTGCTGATGCTATTCGCCATTGTCATTACCATGTCCACCGATCATTCCAAAAAAGATTTGCTAGGCTTCAATGCGGCTGGGGTGGTGGCCTCCTGCTCAGCCCTGCTGTTTGTGGCGCTGATTTCACATGTACAAATCCGCGACGAGCTGGCCGCGAATTCTCTGGTATATCTGGAATATTTTTACCTGATTACCTATCTCATGATTCTGTTGGTCACTGCCAACGCGGTGCTGCTCTCGTTTCAAGTCAAGATTCGATTTATCAATCATATGGATAATCTGCTACCCAAATTACTGTTCTGGCCAGTCCTCTGTAGTGCTTTGTTTATTTGTACCGTCTGGGTGTTTTGGTAGTGACTCAACCATCTACTGGAAGGTGCGGGAATTGGGTGCCATGCGGAGATCGACCAATTGTCGCTATTTCGGGAACAGAATCGGATGCAGTCATATAATGAAATCATTTATTGGTTGAATCTATTTCATTCATGAAAATGCCCTTTGGCGGGAGCACGACTTATGAGCTACATCAGACAAAACAAGGATAACGATAATGGTGAGTCTGAACGCGCAGCTAAATCCAATACGGTGGCACAGCAGTTTAGTGATCAACGGGAATCTGCCTTGTTGCAGCTACAACAGCAACAAATGATGGCGGAGACACCTTTGCAGAGGATGGCAGAGGGGGATGAAGAGGATGAATTGCTGCAGGGGAAGTTTGTGGCGCAGCGGGAAGGGTTGGAGGATGAGGAGGAGGTTTTGCAGGGAAAGTTTGAACCTGCGGAGCGGGCCGAGAAGGTAAATGAAACAGGGATGCCGGACAATTTGAAAGCGGGAATTGAGTCGCTTTCGGGATTTAGTATGGATCATGTTCGGGTTCATTATAATTCTGATAAGCCGGCGCAGTTGAATGCGCATGCTTATGCGCAGGGTAGTGAAATTCATTTGGCGCCGGGACAGGAGAAGCATTTGCCGCATGAGGCTTGGCATGTGGTGCAGCAGATGGAGGGGAGGGTTAGGCCCACCATGCAGATGAAGGGTGGAGTACAGGTTAATGATGATAGAGGGTTGGAGACTGAAGCAAGTCATATGGGAGATCAAGCGATGAGCACGTCAATCCAGTTTGTGCCCAAGCCTACCTCTATCAATCAGAGTAACGACATTGTGCAGTGTTTTCCCAACTTACTTTCATATCTGACTGGTAATTTAAGTGAGCAGGATAAAGATGATAGTTATTTTACACGCTCAAACTGGAACCCACTGAACTGGATTGCGCGTAACAACAATAATAACTATGAAAATACCAATACTGCGTATCACTCAACTTCAGTGCATGGTGCGGACAATACGATCTCGAATTTGCAGGCGAGGCATCAGCCTCATCCGGGAGGGGGCAACATGAGTCAGATGGTGAATCCGCTCTCTAATTTACAGAATATCCGAAGACAGAATAACAGCAGCCGATTCGCATCTGCGAGTTGGGAGCGCCACGCGCGTAATGATGCTCTTGCTCACTTCAATGCTGCCGCTGGCGGCCATGTTAACTGGCATACCAGCCCGCCACCATTTGGTGCACACGGTTCTGTAAGAACATCGAAATTTTTTATGAGTTACAACAATTATCTGGGAGGTTCTTATGAAGTGGGTGTAACCTCCCAAGGCGTCGCAGGCGGACCGCCAATGGCACCAATGCCAACGAATCACGTACAAGTCACCATCAATTATGAACAGGTTGGACCAAATATTTTCGATGCCTGGATAGGGCAAATGTTTCCCACACCCGCAGTAGGCCTCGCGCAAAACAATGGCCCTGTGATAACTGCGAATGTGACACCCACAGCCTGGAGTTTGTGGGATTTCACTCCATGATCCAAAGGGAGAGTGGGAGATGATTAGTAAAAGGACAATGTGTCGTTTCAGAAGGTCTCACCACCAATCTATCGCTGGTAGTAATCCCCGAGAGAATCTCAACCTCCCGCCCAAATCCCGCCCGAGTTTTATGGGGCGGAATTCGATGCGGTTGTCTTGGTCGAGGACGACGACATATTGGCAGAGATTATTGTGGGCCAACGTCGGCCAAGCGAAGATCTGAAACGTCGACATCCAGAACTTTTCGGGCCACTTCCAAATCCAGTGCCGGAATCTCAGCGCGTTGAACGTGAGACGGTGGCAACTTATACAGCAGCATGTGAAAAAATTCTGGCGAGGGAAAATACAAAACAATAAATAAGGGGACAGGCACTGTTCAAAGGGAATATAGACAATGCCAAAAACAATTAAGGGCAATGCTGTTGTAGAACGGTTACTCAATAGCTTGAAACGGGAATGGAGTTGTCAGCCTCCTGACGGCGCGCGCCAGGATTCAGGTCTGATTTCCGCATGGAGGTACTGTCTCTGTAGGACAGCCCGGAGCTGGACGATCCAAGCGCCTGAGCGGACAATGGAGCACTCATTCTCCTATCAGGTCCACGACTATGACTCAACCCATGCATGACGATGCCTTCCTGGCGGGCGGCGGGGAGATGGGGGCGCTTATCCGGGCCTATGATTGGGACAACAGCCCGGTGGGGCCGCCAGCGCAGTGGTCACAAGCATTGAAAGTGGCGATCCGCCTGATGCTGTCCTCAGGTCACCCCATGTTTATTTGGTGGGGGCCGCAACTCATCCAGTTCTATAACGACGCCTACAGCCGCTCCATAGGTCCTGAGCGGCACCCCAGCGCTCTGGGGCAGGAGGGTAGGGAGTGCTGGCAGGAGATCTGGCCGCTGATTGGCCACCAAATCGAGCAGGTGATGGAGGGCAGGGGATACACCTGGCACGAAAACCATCTGGTTCCCATCACCCGTTACGGCACCCGGCAGGATGTTTATTGGACCTACAGCTACAGCCCCATCGACGATCCGAATGCGGAAAATGGCATTGGCGGCGTGCTGGTGGTATGCACCGAGACGACCGAACAGGTGTTGAACCAGCAGCGCGCCAAAGCCGCCGAAGCCAAATGGCGCGCACTGTTTGATCTGGCTCCCGTTTTTATGTGCACCTTAAGAGGGCCCGAACATACCTTCGAATATGCCAATCCCGAATATTCAAAGCTGATTGGCATGCGTCACTTGGTCGGCAAAACGGTACGGGAAGCTTTGCCCGAAGTGGTGGGGCAGGGATTTATCAATTTGTTGGATCAAGTCTTTCATACCGCAAGGCCCTTTCAGGGGCACGCGGTACCGGTAGATTTGATATCGGAAAGTCATGACATCACTCGCCGCTATGTGGACTTCACCTATCAACCTCTGACCGATGAAGACAACCAAGTCACAGGCATTTTTGTGATTGGCTATGATGTAACAGAAAGTGTGTACGCAAGCGACCGCTTACAGGAGCAGGATCGGCGCAAGGATGAATTTCTCGCGATGCTGGCCCATGAATTACGTAATCCCATGGCGCCCATCGCCAGTGTGGCAGAGCTGTTAATGCGCAAAGCCAGTAGCCCGCAGGAAATTCAAAAAGCCGGAGAAATATTGCAGCGTCAATGTGGCCAGCTGACGCATCTGGTGAATGATCTGCTCGACGTTTCGCGCATTACGCGGGGCATCATCGAGCTGAAAAATGCGCCGGTGAATATAGATCACGCCATTGCCATAGCCCTTGAATCCGCACAGCCGCAAATTGCGGAAAAAGAACACCAGCTGGAATATATTCTCGCCGATAGTGACTTATATGTGTGGGGTGATATTCAGCGTCTGGTGCAGTGCCTCAGCAATATACTGGTCAACGCCATCAAATACACACCGCCTCACGGCCAGATAAAAATTCGCGTTGAGCAGGTAGAGCAGGAGGCGGCCATTGAAATCTCCGACAACGGCCTAGGTATAGCACCAGAGGTGCTGCCCACCATTTTTGACCTTTTCACCCAGGCCAACCCCACCATCGACCGCTCGAGTGGCGGACTTGGCATTGGCCTTTCCATCGTCAAGCGCTTGGTGCAAATGCACTCGGGAACCTTTAGCGCCGCCAGCGAAGGTATAGGCCGTGGGGCTCAATTTACGCTTCGCTTACCCCTCATAGATCCGCCTGGCATCGAGGCTCCCCGATCGGCAGGTCAAAAATCCGAGGGTTATCGTCTTTTGATTGTCGACGACAACGTCGACGCTGCCGACTCCCTGGCACAACTCCTGACCTGCCTGGGTCACGAAACCCTCGCCGTACACTCCGCAAACGATGGTCTGCAACATCAGGAGGTCTTTAAGCCTGAAGTGGCATTGCTGGATATAGGTCTGCCTGACATGACAGGATACGAATTGGCGCGTCGCTTCCGCGCCTTATCGCCCCAGGTAAAACTTATTGCGCTTACAGGATACGGCACAGAGGATGACCGCCGGCAGTCGGAAAAGGCGGGGTTCGATTTTCATTTGACAAAGCCGGTGGCGATTGCAGAGCTGGAGGAGGTTATTGCTTCGCTTTGCACCGCCCTCTAAGTTGAGGGATAGGGGCTAAACCATGAGCTGTGGCCAACTGATTCATGACCTGGCTCACATTCGGGTGAGTAATGACCCTCAGCCTGAAAATGGATTGCTAAAATCCCCGCTTCTATCCTCAAGCCAGCCGCCGTCCCATCAAAGCCTTCTACAAGCGGGCATTTCTGTGCGGATAAGCGCTCAGCTTAAATTCAGAATATTAATAACGACCTTCAAGGAGAGCTTTATGAGATTGGCCACTTTCATTCTTTCGCCTATCGCAGCAGTTTTGCTGGCATCCTGCGGTGGTAGAGAAGAGGCAAATAACAACACCGACATCGACCCCGCCCTTGTTTATACGCCCTATATCGCCAGCGTGGAGCGCGACCCGGCGCCTGTTGTGTCGGATGCAGATCTCACGGAGCTGGTCGACGGCAACAATCGTTTCGCCATCAAAGCCTTTCAAAAATTGCTGGAGGAAAATGCCGATTCGTCCGTGTTTTCCCCTTACAGCGTCAGCACAGCTTTAGCCATGACGTACGCCGGCGCAGATGGGCAAACCAAAGCGGAAATGGCGGCCGCATTGGAATTTACCCTCGATGATGAAGCGCTGCACCCCGGTTTCAACAAGTTGGCTGCTGAATTGGATAAGCGCAATCTACCCAAAGACCAATGGGCGAATGCCCAGGAGCTACTGGTTAACAACGCCATTTGGCCTTACATAGGCACATCACCCGCTGAGCCCTTTTTAAATACGCTTGCGCGCCATTATGGCAGCGGCATCTACGGTCTTGATTATGCTAAAGAACCCGAGTTGTCGCGCGAAACGATTAATAAGCAGGTGGAAGAATGGACCAAAGGCTATATCCCTGATCTGCTACAGCCCGGCACCGTGGAGAGTAGCACCAAATTGGTTTTAACCAGTGCCATCTATTTGCACGCCCCCTGGGAGATGACGTTTGCCGAATATAGTACCAAGCCGCAGCCGTTTTATAACCTGGACGGAACAGAGAAGGAAGTGCCGACCATGGCTGGAACCATTTGGGTTGCCCTCAAGGAATTGGACGGGGCACTCTTAGCAGCAGTGCCTTTCCGTGATGCGCAGCTTTTGATGGGTTTTTTGATGCCCGATGAAGATTTTCTGTCATACGTCGCCAATCTGGATGCTGCGACTCTGCGTGAAGCACTCGAACAAACAACGTATAAAACGGGTGTATTCACCATGCCAAAATTCCAGATTGAGACCAGATCATCCATGGCGGGAATGCTGCGGGATTTCGGCATGATTCAGGCATTTTCATCCGCCGCCGACTTTAGCCCTATGGGTATTGGCAGCGTATATCTCAGTACAGTGCTGCACAAAGCCTTTATTGATGTCAATGAGGCCGGCACCACAGCCGCCGCAGCCACCGCCGCTATCATCCCTCAACCCTCTATCCCGCCGCGATTGGCCGATATCAATAAACCCTTTGTATTTTTTATTTACGATAATGAGACAAAAGCGATTTTGTTTGTGGGGCATGTGGCGAATTTGTAAGTTTGTTTTTTAGCCCTAAACTCCCTCTCCCTCCGGGAGAGGGCCGGGGTGAGGGCAAAAAAGTTTCACCTCATCAATTGCCCGCCATCCACCCGAAAAACCAGGTCAGCTCATAAATTTTCAGCGGAATAAAGGATTCGTGCGTGCCGGTTTGCAATTCGCCGAGCCTACATTTAAGGGTGGCTGCCTCTACGGGCACAGGCAAATCAGCACTAAATGGAAAGGACTTTCCATTGATCTCCCCAAGGAATGCAATGCGCTGACTCTCCGAAAGCTTTGATATGAGTACGCCAAATACATTGGTAGCCTACCTAATTGGGGATGAAAACTTTCTGCTTTGGGTTCTTGTGAATGCGGCGTAAAAGGCGAATTCTGCCAAATAATCGCCTTGTAGCCTGATCGATAAATGTATAGTTTAGGAGAGGCTAGGCGGGATTTCCAATCCGCCCTTCAGGGCCATGACCCAACGACGCACAACGCTGTTAGAATGCCTTGCGATACTTGGAGGATTACCTATGGGATCGAGCGTAACGTTATGCATGATCGCTTTCGTGGTATTGATTGCGACTGCGTACGCCGACGATAGCTTCGAAAAGGCGGCGAATCAATATTGTGGGCTATACAGTCGTGAATCTCTGTCGTCATTAGAGCAGGGCGCAGAGCTTCAGCAGATGTTCGGTCATATCCTGGAACAGCAAACATCCATCAATAATAAAAAATTGCAGAGCATATTAAAGACCGCCGATAAATCAGATTTTGCGACTTATCATGCGAGCATAAAAGCCGACATCGAACAAGAGCTTGGCCAAACCTGGTCATGCTCGGACTTTGATCAGTTTTTTTTGCCAAAACAAAAAGTCGTGTCCCTGTCATTAAGAGGTCCGGCCGGTAAAACGGCCAAATTTAGCCACTTTGATTGTAACTGATTGATCTGTAATTATATTTCTAAAAATTTAGCTCGAATGTCATCGGCCTAGCCTCTCTCTCCGTGTTCAGCTCAAAACTGCCTAATCTGCCGAGATGCTCTGTGTGGTAGGGCGAAAACGAGGCCATCTGTTCTCGAGTGATCTCATGACCATCCGCTTTCAACTGGTTGAAGGCTTCGGTCATCGCGTTGACGTTATGCAAAATGGTCATATTGGCCAGTAAATGGTTGTATTTCACAATCTTGCCTTGCTCATGCCGTAAATTTGAGGCGATCTTCCCGCCGTTTGCAAAGAACAACCAGCTCGCAAATTCATTAAATTCTTCACTTTTGCACGTTGCCGCCTGGATGGTCTTCCTCAGATCGAGGTCGGTAATGTACTCCAGCAAAAACATGGTTCGTACGACTCGCCCCAATTCGCGAAACGCAAAATACAATTTATTTTTTCTATTCTTGGTTCCGAAACGCCGAAGGATAGTCGATGCTGTAATCTTCCCGGCTTTAACCGACATTGCTGTACGTAGCATATCCGGATAATGCATTTCAATGAGATCCCAGCGGATCGGGTCTTTAAAAAGTGATTGAATATGCTCAAGCACCATCGATTTATCGGGCTTATAGAATGTCAAATCTTTTATGTTTCTAATTCGCGGCATTAGCTTGATTTCCAGCAAATAAGCTAAGCCAAACACAGTCGTTGATTGGGCCTGTGTATCACCATGGATTGTATCCGGGCTAAAATCTGACTCGTCGTTAAGCAGCCCGTCCAGGATATAAATGGCTTCGTAAACGCCACAAGGAATGAAACGGCTGAACAAGGCGATATAAGTATCCGAAACATGGTAGTAAGCGATGCCGCCAAAGTGGCCATAACGAATGTGGTATTCAGAAAGTAAATTATCTTCGTAAAGATCCCACAATTTACCGTCAGCCGATACGCTGTTTCCCGAGCCCCAACAATCAATTAATCGGTATTTCTTGTAGGCACTGCTGACCTTGGCAATCGCCTTGTCCAGCCTTTCCTCTGTGCCTCGCTTAAGATTGATCCACGCCACTTGCTTTCGAGAAACCCCTTTAACGGAGCGCGCTGTTTCTGTAGGACCGATATTGGTTCCGTAGCAAAACAATGTGAGCACAAATCGCAAAAATGGATCTTCGACACGTGACTCAAAACCCGATAGCGGACCAAAATGTTTATGAAGCTCAAGCCACTGTTCAACATTCAAAATGACGTCCAGCAAGTTAATTTTTTCGAGCCGTTCCCGCAGCAAAACGCCAATCGCTTCAATCTCTGCAAGTTTTTCAGCCGGTTTGGGTTTGCCGATAACGAGTAAACCTTTCTCTATACGAACGGTTTCATCATTTGGAAAACGCTTATCTGCTTTCAGACAGATTGCTGTCATTTCATTTTTCAACGCAGCGGTGAACGCTTCGTCGCCCGGTTGAATGCCAACTTGCTCCGAGTAGCTTTCATAATCGGTCTCGTATTCCTCCCAACTGATTAACTGTTCCCTATAGTCATCAAACGTTTCGCTGTAGGGAATGTATAAATCGCCGGTGCTAAGTTCTTCAGCGACACGCTCGAAAACACAAAGCTCGAAACAGGCTCGGTCTACATGTGTGATTTTTGCGGTACGACTGGTTTTTCCAGTAACCAGTTTCCACCACTTTTCGCGAACCCAGCGAATATTAATTACATTGTCGCAACTATCATCGCCCTCGCTTTCCTGTATGCATAGCGTGTCCACGCGGCGATTTTTATGCGCGATAATGAACTTGAGTGCGTGCAAAATATTTTTATCTTCCGAGGCAGAAGCCAGATTTAAAATTTCAACCGCCCGAAAGAGTGATGATCGCTGTTTTTTATACAGCCTGACCATGAACGGCAAATAGTTATTGTCGGCATAGGCCATGTATTGTTCGCACAGTTGCAGTAATTGCTCGCTATCTTTCCCTAAAACAGGATCAAATGCGTTCACGAATTCAGGTTTATCCAGATAAACCTTTATTGTTCCAGACAGCACCGAGATCAATCGATCGGTATTTTTTCGATGCTGCACCAAGTACTCTTCCAAATGCTTTTGCGCCGTAGCATCCATTTTTTGTAAGAGCTTTATGACGATTTGAGCGGCGTTGTCGAGCGTTTGTGCGTATTGATGGCGTATCAGTATGATCACCATCGCAATTCGCTTGTTGGGTTTAAGCTTCATCAATTCAGCTTGGTCGAACGCTTTCGCTTCATTGATGAATTGGCGATGTTTGGTGGGTGGCAACGCTAAATCGGCAGGTAATGATTTTTGCAGTGTACTAAGCCATTCGAGGTAGGCTAAGTAGGCATTGATGTTTCGAGGCGTTGGTCGCTTGGGTTCGTTTTTAAGCGTACTCCAACCAAACCCGTTTACACCGGATTGTCCATTGATAATTTGCTGCACGAGTTCTTGTCCCTCTTTGGTGAGGTAATCGCAGAGCTGTTCGTAATATCCATTATTAATATCAGCCCTCGCGGACCGACAAATTTTAAACAGTGTGTGATAGCCAGGAAGCTCATGGTTTTCTTTTACGAGATATTCGAGCGCGACGTTAATGATGTCCGGCAAGGCTTCTTTTGTTTTCGCCGCATCCAATGCCCACAGACGAATGAGGTCAGGTGTAGAATTTGAATCGTAAGGCTTAAGATTTAAGTGCTGCCTAATCAGCTTGATATGTCGATCTTTAGTTCCTGCCGCGTAATAGGAACGTAGTTCGCTGAGTGACACGCGGGACCGAGCGGCTTTAGTGATGTGCTGGATAATAACGTCGGGAATTTCATTCAGCGTGACAAATCGTCCCAGCCGTTGCACGATTTTCAGCTGAATCAATAGGCCTAAATAAGCCCCACTTGCGCGTTGGGTATGTTTTTGTGCAAAGCGTTTATCTGAGGAATTGGGTGTATAGATGTCCCCGAGGTCTTCTGGCCTTAACTCCTTTTTTATCCTCGGGTATGCCGTTTGATGAATAGCAACCATGCATTGTTACTCCATGCTTTTAGCATCCAAAGACGGCGTTTCTGATTCAGTGGTTGCCAAATCTCGCGCTATTGTCTGTCGGTGAAATGGATTTTGTGACTCGATGTACCGCATGGCAGATTGCACATCCTTCCAACCAACGTATTCCATTAAAGACTTTGTGTCCCAACCCTGCGCATTGGCCCAGGTGGCAAAACCACGTCGCAGCGAGTGGCTGCTAAACAAGTTGGCCTCATCAATGTCGGCTCGTGTACAGCACTGTTGAATGATGCCAATGATGCTGGCCGGATGTAACGCGTCCTCGGATATCTGCCCCCACCGGTTAATCGAACGAAAGACAGGCCCATTATTTAATTGCGCCGCGCTAACCCAATCCAGATAAGCTTCAACTGGACACAGTTGTTGTAGCGCCGGTGCCTTGTATCGCCGACCCAGACGGGAATGATCGCCCTTGCTGCGGGGTACAAATATTTCCATCCCTTTTCCTGACTGTGCCTGAATGTGCTCGACACAAAGACGCGCCAGCTCATCACTGCGAAAAGCTCGCCAGAAACCGATCAGCAACAATGCTTTATCCCGGATCGATTGCAGCGCTTCTTTTGGCGAGCCATTTTTAATGAAGTGATCGAGAGAAGTCACCAAGAGCGTTAGCTGACTGAGCTGAATAGGTTTGGCTTGCTTTTGAATCACAGGGTGCAATTCTGCGATGCCCTTTAACACCTTTTTCACATGAGGCGCTTTGGTGGGATCTGGAAATCCTTGATCAAGATGCCACGCGGCCAAGCCGGCCAGTCGCTGGCGAAGGGTATTGACTGACAAGGTGTTTGCATAATCCACCAGATATCGAACCACGCTATCGGCTGTTGCTGGTAAAAAACCGCCCCATTGGCTCTCGAAATGCTCGACAGCAGCGCGGTAACTTAAACGGGTATTGTCCCGTGTGGCCGCTTGGATATATTGATCAACGTCTGTCACTGCGATTTCCTTTCCATACCTGCAAATGAACGCTGAAACTTTGGTGATAGTTCATCCAATATACCGCACTGGTCGATGGATCTTGCGTGACCACATTTGTGCCGCAGTCGCGTTAGATCCTTATGAAGCTTCTGGAGGTCAGCCATCCGAGTCTCGACCATGTGCAGATGTGCATCAATCATGTCATTCACTGTTTCACACGGTGTATTGGGTGAATGTTGTAATGCTATAAGGTGTTTGATCTCGCTTAATGTAAGATCCAGCGTCCGGCAATTCTTGATAAAGGACAATTTTTCAAGTGCGGCTATGTCATACAAACGAAAGTTTCCGTCAGTGCGTGCCGGCACGGAGATTAAACCTTCTTTCTCGTAATAGCGGATGGCTTGGATCGAACAGCCGCTGCGTTTTGCGAGTTCACCAATTTTCATAGACTTTCACCTTGACTCTATAGCTACTATAGAGTGTAACGTTGGTATATCCACGTCACAAGAGCCAACCGACTATGTCATCAGATTCGAAGACTTGCTGTGGCTGCAACGAAAATAACGCTGCGCCATCCCTACAAACGAAAAGCGGCATTCAGGCTGAGGCGAGCCATGTGAGCATGTTTAGTGTTCCGCGAATGGATTGTCCGTCTGAAGAGAACCTGATTCGCACTGCGTTTGCCAGTCTTGATGAAGCAGTCACCTTCGAGTTCGACATCCCCAATCGTAGGGCGAGGGTGTATCACCCGAATATGGCAGAGAAGGTGGAAAAAATCATGGCGTCTGTTGGACTTGGGGCAAAGTTGATCTCGCTTGAGTCAGTGGAACGCGAAGCGGTTCAAAAAGCCCAGGAAGCTGCGATGTCCGCTGAAGCGCGAGAAGCGCGGGTTTTACGATGGTTGCTGGCCATTAACGCTGTCATGTTTGTGCTTGAACTCGGCGTGGGCATTGTGGCGCAATCCACCGGTCTTATCGCCGATTCGCTGGATATGTTTGCCGATGCAGCAGTCTACGGCGTGTCATTATATGCAGTGGGCAAGGCTGCAACGCTTAAGCTCAAAGCAGCTCACTTCTCCGGCTGGTTACAGCTCGTGCTTGCCTTGGGAGTCCTGCTCGAGGTGCTGAGGCGAGCGATCTACGGGAGCGAGCCCGCTTCAACACTTATGATGGGTGTGGGCGCCGTGGCTCTGGTAGCGAATATCACTTGTCTCTTGCTCATCTTTAAATCGCGTAACCAGGGGGCACATATGAAGGCCAGTTGGATATTTTCGGCGAATGACGTGCTCGCCAATGCTGGCGTCATCACGGCCGGCATCTTGGTGGCGGTCACAGGGTCTCAAATACCGGATTTGGTCATTGGGATCATCATTGGCCTGATTGTATTAAGTGGCGCTCGGCGCATACTGTTGTTAAGATAGCGGACTATCTTTAAGACCAAGAGACTGGACGAACTATAAAAAATGCGTAAACGCGCCCTGACATACGCTGTGCTCATCCTGATTGTCCTGCAATCAGGTATGGCTATGGGGGACGCGCATCAGCTGCATCAATCAGGTGCAGAGCATTTGGCTTTCGATGAGACGCACCAGCATCTTGACGGGTTTGCGTCCGATAGAAACCCTATTGAAGATGCTGAGTCAGATCCTTCTTCTTCACAAACGTGGGATTGTCACCACTGCTGTCATTGCCATGGCCACTTTTCCCCCGCCATCCTGGTGCCTACCGAGCCCACCTTGTTGTCCAAGAGTTCTTCCCCCGTACCCGATTACTCTGAAAACACCTTTCCCGATACATTCGAAACCTTCCTGCGCCCTCCCAAAGGATAAGTCCTAAATACCGTTTCACCCGCACTAGCGGAAATACGACTTACATCAGGACTTATCCATGCGATTACCCACTTTTTACAGGTGCCATAAACCCTGTGCGTGGCTTGCGTTTCTATTTTGCAGTTTAACCATCACAGCGAATGCTGCTTATGCCGATGCCACGCTGACCTTAAACGAGGCGCTATCTCGCACGCTGGCGCACAATCCACAACTTTACCAATACCGTTTCACTAAAGACGCACTGAACGCACAAAGACAAACCCGTGCCTTGCGCCCAGCTCTGGCACTGGAACTTGAGGTTGAAAACGTCGCCGGATCAGGCAGTAACGAGGGCTTTGATTCAGCAGAAACCACACTCGCTTTGTCGTCAGTGATCGAACTGGGTGGTAAACGTCAGGCCCGCATTTCCTATGCCGATGCACGAATCAACCAGGCTGAATGGGAACAGCAAGCCACCACCTTGGACGTGCTGGGTGAGCTGACGGCGATCTACATTGAGAGTCTGGCAACCCAAGCCAACATTCGGCTGGCTGAGGAGTCTCTGGGGTTATCCCAGTCATTGCTAAAAACAGTAAGAGCGCGCTCTGCACAGGGTGCCGCACCGGAAGCGGAGGTTATGCGCGCTCAAGCGTCAGTCGCGCGCGCGGAAATTCGTCTTGCTGCGTTGATGGAACAGTTCGAGCGGCAAAAAGTGCAACTTGCACGGTTTTGGGGGGATACCACACCCGCGTTTAGGGGACTGGAGGGAAGCTTGTTTGAATTCGAAGAAAATCAGGGTTTTGAACAACTTTATGCGCGAGTGGAAACGTCACCGGCTATTCAGGTGTTTGCGAGCGAGGCGCGGATCAGGGACGCAGAGGTGACGCTGGCACGTGCTGGCGGACGCAGTGATCTGACCTGGCGAGCTGGGATCAAACGCTTCGAAGAAACAGGCGATTCCGCCTTTACCGCTGGGCTCTCCATTCCGTTGTTTTCCAATAAACGCAGCAGTGGTGAAGTGAAGGCCGCGCTGGCAAATCGCAATGCCGTGGATTATGCCCGACAGGATCTGCTTTTGCGTTTGCATGCCCAACTTTTTGAAGCCTATTCACTGAGAAAGCAAAGCATCGCGGCAGCCCATAAAACCGAAAACGTGGTGATTCCGGCTCTGGAAAACGCGCTCAAACTGACCCGCGAGGCCTACGAAAACGGGCGTTATCGATATCTCGATTTGATTGCCGCCCAGGAAGAATTGCTTGCCACCAAACAGGCGCGTATCGATGCGGCATCGACAGCTCTCATCAGTCAGGCGCTGATTGAAAAGCTAACCAGCGAAGCCTTCAACAAATAATTCAACCCATTTTATTCAGGCTTGATAGCCCCTCACGCCTACGGAATTTATGACTATGAAAACGCGATTAATTACCATACTTACGGCTTTAGTCTTTGTCTTCACCACGGATGTTTACGCGGCTGAAAATGATCAAGACTATGAACACGGAGAAGAAAACAGCAGCCACATTGATGGCGACATGGCTCAACAAGTGGGCATTGTCACCGCCACGGCAAACGCGCAAGAGCTTCACCAAACCATCACCGTTTACGGTTCGCTGGTGGCGGCGCCAGAACAACTGAGTCATGTCCGCGCCCGCTTTGAGGGGCTGGTCAAGTCTGTTCAGGTCACCCTCGGTGATCGTGTAAAAACCGGTGATGTCCTGGCAGAAATTGAATCCAATGAAAGCCTTAAGACCTACCAAATACGCTCGCCCATTTCAGGGCGCATTGTTCAGCGTCACGCCAATACCGGAGAGAGCACGCAGGATCAAATTCTGTTTTCCATTGCCAACTTTGACACCGTGTGGGCGGAGCTGCGTGTCTATCCCGCGCAGCAATCGTCGGTCTCAGAAGGCCAATCCGTCCATATTTTAGCCGCGAATGGCGGCGTGGAATCCACGGTCAATCATATTGTGCCTTCGATGGAATCCCCTTATCAGTTGGCGCGGGTCAAGCTGGACAATAGCCAACAAACCTTGTCCCCGGGTTTGATGGTTGAGGCACGTGTGGAAGTCGGACGCGTTCCGGTTTCTCTGGCGGTTGCGAAAGATGCGGTACAAACCCTGGGCGGTCGCCAAGGGGTGTTTGTTAAACATGGCGATGAATATACCTTTACGCCGCTTGTATTGGGTCAGCGGGATGATCACTTTTATGAAGTGGTTGATGGGCTTAAATCGGGTGATGAATACGTCAGCGAAAACAGCTATCTGATCAAAGCCGACATCGAAAAATCCGAAGCCGAACACGAACACTAAAAGGGGCACATCATGATTGATTCTATTGTGCGCCTGGCAATTGAAAGGCGCTTACTGGTTTTATGTTTTATTTTCCTGATTGTCGGCGTGGGCGTGTGGAGCTATCAAAAGCTCCCGATTGACGCGGTACCCGATATCACTAATGTTCAGGTACAAATCAATACGGCCGCACCGGGTTATTCGCCACTGGAATCGGAGCAGCGCATTACCTATCCGGTGGAAACCGCACTGGCCGGCTTGCCCGAGCTTTCTTACACGCGGTCGCTGTCACGTTATGGCTTGTCTCAAGTCACGGTCGTGTTTGAAGAAGGCACCGATATCTATTTCGCTCGGAACCTGATTAACGCCAGACTGGGCGCGATCAAAAGTGTCTTACCGCCGGGGCTTGAACCGGAAATGGGACCCATCTCCACCGGGTTAGGTGAGATCTTTATGTACACCGTGCAGGCTACACCCGATGCCCGCATGTCCAATGGTGAGCCCTACACCGCAACCGCACTTCGGGAAATCCAGGATTGGATTATTAAGCCTCAACTGGCCCAGGTGAAAGGCGTTGTCGAGGTCAACAGTATTGGCGGCTACAACAAGCAATACCACGTGATGCCTGACCCCACGAAATTGCTGCTTTACAAAGTCAGTATTGAAAAGGTCGTGCAAGCCTTACAGGCAAATAACGACAACCGGGGCGCAGGCTATATCGAGCGAAATGGGCAGCAGCTTTTGGTACGTTCGCCTGGTCAGCTCGCAACGGTGGACGACATAGGTAATGTCATCATTGCCGAACACAACAGCGTGCCGATAAAAATCAAGGATGTTGCCGAGATTGCGATTGGTAAAGAGCTGCGCACCGGCGCCGCAACACGGGATGGCGTAGAGACCGTGTTGGGTACCGCCATGATGTTGATCGGCGAGAATTCCCGCACAGTCGCCCAAGATGTAGCGAGCAAGCTCAGTGATATTCAAGCCTCATTACCCGAAGGAGTGGTTGCCGAGGCGGTGTACGATCGCACTGCTTTAGTCGATAAAGCCATTGCCACCGTCTCGAAAAGCCTGATGGAAGGCGCACTGCTGGTTATCGTGGTGCTGTTTCTCTTGTTGGGCAATCTCCGTGCGGCCTTGATTACGGCGGCGGTCATTCCGCTGGCCATGTTGATGACGATCACCGGAATGGTGAAAACAGGGGTATCGGCCAATCTGATGAGCTTGGGAGCGCTCGATTTTGGTTTGATCGTCGACGGTGCGGTGATCATTGTTGAAAACTGTGTCCGTCGTCTGGCCGAAGCGCAACACAAAAACGGTCAGCAAGCGCTGCGTGAAAGGCTCAATACGGTGTTCGACGCAACGTCCGAAGTGATTCGCCCCAGTTTGTTTGGTGTGGCCATTATCACCATCGTCTACATTCCGATATTTAGCCTGACTGGTGTGGAAGGCAAGATGTTTCACCCGATGGCGGCCACGGTGGTAATGGCCTTGCTGTCTGCCATGGTGCTTTCGTTAACGGTGGTACCCGCTGCCGTTGCCGTGTTTATGAATGGCAAAATCAGCGAAAAAGAAAGCATCGTTATCAGCAAAGCGAAATCAGCCTATAAACCGTTGCTTAATCTTGCGTTGAAATTTCGCTGGGCCGTGGTCGGTTTTGCCTCTGTGCTGGTTGTGTTTTGTTTGTGGTTGGCTACCACTCTGGGTTCGGAGTTTATTCCTCAATTGAACGAAGGGGACATCGCGCTGCACGCGATGCGTATCCCAGGCACAGGGCTGGAGCAAGCCGTGGAAATGCAGGAGATTCTTGAGCGGAAAATCAAGGCGTTCCCAGAAGTGGATAAGGTCTTTGCGCGAATCGGCACTGCGGAAGTGGCCACAGATCCCATGCCACCCAACGTCGCTGATAATTTTGTGACGCTTTTACCGCGTAGTGAATGGCCGGACCCCTCCAAAACCAAAGCCGAACTCGTTGAGGAAATGGAACGTGCCCTGGAGGAGCTACCGGGCAACAATTACGAGTTTACCCAACCGATTCAAATGCGGTTTAACGAATTGATTTCCGGTGTGCGCGCCGATCTGGGCATCAAGATTTTCGGTGATGATCTGGATCAGCTCGTGTTAACGGCCAATGATGTGCTTAAAGTGGTGAATTCAATTGAAGGGGCCGCTGATGCTCGGGTTGAGCAGGTCACAGGGTTGCCCACACTGTCTGTTATCCCGAATCGCACCGCCCTGGGTCGCTACGGTTTGAATGTTGCCGACCTTCAAGATTGGGTATCTGCGGCGATTGGCGGTGAATCGGCCGGGATCATTTATGAAGGGGATCGGCGCTTTGAATTGGTGGTGCGCCTGCCGGAGACAACGCGCCGTGATATCGACCGTTTGAAGTTTTTACCGGTGCCTCTCCCAAACGGAGATTATGTTCCCCTCGAAGAAGTCGCAACACTGGATATCTCACCTGCGCCAGCGCAGATCAGCCGTGAAAACGGCAAGCGCCGAATCGTGGTCACCGCCAATGTCCGGGGGCGTGATCTGGGGAGTTTCGTGAACGAGGTGCAAGCCAGCATCCGTGAAAACGCGAACATCCCTCCGGGCTATTGGTTGGACTATGGCGGCACCTTTGAACAGTTGGAGTCTGCCAGTCAGCGCCTATCCATTGTGGTACCACTTACCCTGTTGGTGATACTGGGTATCCTGGTCATGGCCTTCGCCTCACTCAAGGATGCCTTGATCATTTTCAGTGGTGTGCCACTCGCCCTGACAGGCGGCGTATTGTCGTTATATCTGCGCGATATGCCGCTATCGATCTCGGCCGGAATCGGCTTTATTGCGCTCTCCGGCGTGGCTGTGCTCAATGGCTTGGTGATGCTCGCCTTTATACGTCAGCTGTGGCATGAAACCGGGCAGTTGACCGAGTCGATCATAGAAGGCGCGATGATCCGGCTGCGCCCGGTGTTGATGACTGCATTGGTCGCAAGTCTTGGGTTTGTGCCAATGGCCTTAAACACCGGCACCGGTGCGGAGGTTCAGCGACCGCTCGCCACAGTCGTTATCGGGGGCATTATTTCTTCAACTATTCTGACGTTGTTGGTGCTGCCCGTACTGTATCAGTGGGTCCATCGCCGGGATAAACACATCAAGAAATAAGGGATGCGCCCCGGCTCTGGCCGGGGTTCGCCTCGTTTTTTTATTTCAATGGTTCAAAGCAGGAGGAGCAATGCATTCTCATTCACACGACGATGACAGCAGTACACGAATCGGCTGGGCATTCTTTCTCAATGTTGGATTCACGATTATTGAATTTATTGGGGGCGTACTTACCAACAGCACCGCGATTATGGCGGATGCGGTTCACGATCTCGGTGACAGCCTTTCTATTGGACTAGCCTGGGTTCTCGCAAAGCTGGGGAAGAAACCTGCCTCCAATTCGTTTTCATATGGCTATAAACGTTTATCGTTATTGGGCTCGCTCATCAACGGCATCGTCCTTATCGCCGGCTCAAGCTGGGTGTTATATCAATCCATTCCTCGTCTTTTCAATCCCGAAATGCCCGTGACCGAAGGCATGCTGGCGCTGTCCATTTTCGGTATCGCGGTAAATGGTTTCGCTGCATTTAAACTCAGCAAGGGAAAAACGCTTAACGAAAAAGTACTCAACTGGCACTTGCTGGAGGACGTGCTGGGATGGGTTGCCGTTTTTATCGTTTCTGTCGTGTTGATGTTTGTGGAGTGGCCAATCCTCGATCCTATTTTAGCGATCGGCTTCACCTTGTTTATCCTGGTAAATGTAGTCAGAAATATAGGCTCAACGTTAAAGATATTTTTACAAGGCGTACCCGATAAGGATCTTGCAGAAAAAATTGAAGCGACACTCAGAAATATCTCGGAAATTAAAAATTTCCATCACCTGCATTTGTGGTCGCTGGACGGCGAAAGTCACGTATTAACGGTTCATATTGAACTCGCCGTGGGTTTTTCACTGGAAGATCAGCGAAACCTAAAACGCCAGTTGTCCGAAGCGCTGGCTGAGTTTGATTTAAGTCACACTACTGTCGAGTTCGAACTTGAGGAGGAGCCTTGCCGCGACGAAATGACGCAGAGCGATGAACATGCTGAAGCTCAATCGTAAGCTTATACATCGAGAGACATCCAAGAATCTTGGCTTTACATGTGTGAGTAATATCTTTCATTGAAACATGGAAGAGCGATACAGAATTGTTAATCATTCTTCCCCATGCCTGGTTCTGCGTTCCTCGTGAACATCCATGTGAGCATCGCGCAAAATATCGATAGCGCCATAGAGCGCAATTCCTGCGACAGCGATCCCGACGAGCAAGTCAGGCCAATTGGAACCTGTCCAAATAACGATGATTCCTGCCAGAATGACCCCGCCATTGGAGACGAAATCGTTAATGCTGAAGGTCGTTGCAGCGCGGAGATTTACATCTTTGCTTTGCAACTTGTTAAGTAAATGGAGGGATAGGAAATTCACGACCGCTGCTACGGCAGCCATCGTCATCATCAACGCACCGATGGGTTCCGATCCTCCAAAATAGCGACGGATCGCATCCAGCAC
>Ga0065721_10003843_pt1 | contig 66217 bp, 50 predicted proteins | sample Mesricmetagenome_FD_59108 | JGI IMG/M metagenome (GOLD analysis project Ga0065721, IMG submission 59108) | Mesophilic microbial community from rice straw/compost enrichment Sample: eDNA_1 v2 (version 2) | ecosystem: Engineered > Solid waste > Grass > Composting > Bioreactor | place: USA: Davis... | reverse complement strand
CTGCACGGGCGCGACGAGGATCACCGGATGACCATGTCGGGCGAACTCGCGGGAGAGATGCAGGCCGATGCCGCTCGACGCGCCGGTGACGAGGGCCGCTTCGGTGGATGGATCGGGGGCGGAGGTTTTGGCTTTCATGGCACGCGGAACGCAGCGCGATGGATGCCGGACCTCGATGCGTGCAAACAAGATGCCTCGGGTGCGGCACCTTACGTGATCGAACGCCCTCCATCCCCCCGCTCCCAACCCACGCCAAGCGGTGCAAATCGCGCCGCGCTTCGTCGCGAATCGCACTCATGAACCCCGGCGTCACCAAGGCCTCGCCAACATCGCCCTTGCGCCACGTCGACGACCGGCGCCCCGGACTCTCCCGCCGCCTCGTGCGCGGCGACTGGTGTTTTTTCGATCACAAAGGCCGGAGAGTGACCGATACGAATACCGTGGCGCGCATCCGCCATCTCGCGATTCCGCCGGCTTGGACCGACGTGTGGATCTGCCCCCTGCCCCACGGACATATCCAAGCGACGGGCCGCGACGTCCGCGGTCGCAAACAATACCGTTACCACGAGGACTGGCTGGCGCGCCAGGCGGAGGACAAATACGCTCGCATGCTGCGTTTCGCCGAAGCGCTGCCTCGCATCCGCAAACGCGTGGAGCGCGACTTCCGCCAGCCCGGTCTCGGTCGGGAGAAGGTTTTGGCCGCGATGGTGCGTCTCCTCGAAACGACGCTGATCCGCGTGGGCAACGAGGAGTATGCGCGCCAAAACAAGAGCTACGGCCTGAGCACGCTGCGCAACAAACACGCGCTCGTGCGTCGCGACGGCGTGCTTTTCCGCTTCAAGGGCAAAAGCGGACGCGTCCACGAGATCGATCTGCAAGACGAGCGCCTCGCCAAGATCGTGCGCCGCGTGCGTGATCTTCCCGGGCAGGAGCTCTTCCAGTATCTCGACTCGGACGGCGCGGTCGTGAACGTCGGCTCGGGCGACATCAACGCCTACCTCCGGGAAACCGCGGGCGAGGATTTCTCCGCGAAGGATTTCCGCACCTGGGCGGGCACGGTGCTCGCGGCGTTGTTTTTCGCGCGGCAACACGCGCGCGAAGCAAAACCCACGAAGCGCTCGGTGGTGCGCGCGATCGAGGAGGTGGCGGCACGACTGGGCAACACGGTGGCGGTGTGCCGCAAGAGCTACATCCATCCGGAGATCATCGCGGCCTACACGGAGGGCGACGTGGTAGACGTGCCGACGCGGGTGCTGCCCCAAGTGGCGGCCGAGGTGGCCGATCTCGAATCGGGCAAGGTGACCAAGAAGGCGCTCCCGCGACCGCGCGCCGCGCTCGGCGATGAAGAGACCGCCGTATTGAAATTCCTGCGACGCCGCTTGCGTGTGAAACGCGCGTCCCCCCCGGGGCGTGTGGAAAATGAAAAAGGCCGGCCCGAAGTCGGGCCGGCCGGGGAAACGGAACGGTAGGGCGTGACCGCCGGGCGCGCCGTGATCGACCTTGAGGGCCGAACCGCGACGGCCGGCCCGGCGGTCCGGCCCTACCTTCCTCAATAACGGTAGTGCTCGGGCTTATACGGGCCCTCGACGGGCACGCCGATATACGCGGCCTGCTCGGGCGTGAGCTTGGTGAGCACGGCGCCGATCTTTTCGAGGTGCAGACGCGCAACCTCCTCGTCGAGGTGCTTGGGCAGGCGATAAACGCCGACCGCGTAGGTGTCCCTGTTTTGCCAGAGATCGATCTGCGCGAGCGTCTGGTTCGTGAAGGAGTTGGACATCACGAAGGACGGGTGGCCGGTGGCGCAGCCGAGGTTCACGAGGCGGCCCTCGGCGAGCAGGTAGATCGTGCGGCCGGTGTCGGGGAAGGTGTAGGCGTCGTAGCCGTCCTTGATCTTCACGTGCTTCACGCCGGGGTGCTTCTTGAGGCGGTCGACCTGGATCTCGTTGTCGAAGTGGCCGATGTTGCAGACGATGGCCTGGTCCTTCATCGCCCGCATGTGCTCGAGGGTGATGATGTCCTTGTTGCCCGTGGTGGTGACGTAGATGTCGGCCTTGCCGAGCGTGCTCTCGATCGTGTTGACCTCGAAACCTTCCATCGCCGCCTGGAGGGCGTTGATGGGATCGATCTCGGTCGTGATGACACGCGCGCCGAAGCCGCGCAGCGAATGGGCGGAACCCTTGCCGACGTCGCCGTAGCCGCAGACGCAGGCGACCTTGCCGGCGATCATGACGTCGGTGGCGCGCTTGAGTCCGTCGGCGAGCGATTCGCGGCAACCGTAGAGGTTGTCGAACTTCGACTTGGTGACGGAGTCGTTCACGTTGATCGCGGGCACGAGAAGCTTGCCCTGCTCGTGAAGCTGGTAGAGGCGGTGCACGCCGGTGGTGGTCTCCTCGGAGACGCCGCGCCACTCCTGCTTGATGCGGGTGAAGACGAGCGGATCCTCGGCGTGGATGCGCTTGAGGAGGTTCTTGATCACCTGCTCCTCGTCCGAGGAGGACGGCGTATTCACCCAGTCGCTACCGTTCTCGAGCTCGTAGCCCTTGTGGAGGAGGAGCGTGACGTCGCCGCCGTCGTCGACGACGAGCTGCGGGCCCTTGCCGTCGGGGCCGAGGATGGCCTTCCAGGTGAGGTCCCAGTATTGCTCGAGGGTCTCGCCCTTCCAGGCGAAGACCGGCACGCCGGTGGCGGCGATGGCGGCGGCGGCGTGGTCCTGGGTGGAGAAGATGTTGCACGAGGCCCAGCGGACCTTGGCGCCGAGGGCGACCAGCGTCTCGATGAGGACCGCGGTCTGGATGGTCATGTGCAGCGAGCCGGTGATGCGCACGCCGTCGAGCGGTTTGGACGGACCGAACTTTTTGCGGACGGCCATGAGGCCGGGCATCTCGTGCTCGGCGATGGAGATCTCCTTGCGGCCCCAGTCGGCGAGTTTGATGTCGGCGACGTGGTAATCCTGGCCGGCGGGAGGAGGAGGCGGGAGGGTGCTCATTGTGTTTTTGGAAAATTCGAGGGTTGGAGCTCGCGGGACCCGGGTCGCATGCGGAGCGCCGGGGAGTCCCCTGCGGCGAAAGGCGGCCCCGTTCGCCGGGCGGGAGCGAGGAGCCCCGCGCCGGCGTCGGGCCCCGCGTGTCGCGGGGGGTTACTTGGTCAGCTTTTTCACCGCGGCCTGGAGCGCGGCGACCTTGTTGGTCTGCTCCCAAGGAAGGTCGGCCTTGCCGAAGTGGCCGTAGTTCGTCGTCCGGCGGTAGATCGGGCGGAGCAGGTCGAGCTGCTTCACGATGTCGGCCGGCTTGAAGGAAAACACCTGCTGGATGGCCTCGGTGATCACCTCGTCGGCGACCGCGCCGGTGCCGAAGGTGTTCACGTAGACGCTGACGGGCTTCGGATGGCCGATCGCGTAGGCGAACTGCACCTCGGCCTGCTTGGCGAGCTTGGCGGCGACGATGTTCTTCGCCACCCAGCGGCCCATGTAGGCGGCGGAGCGGTCGACCTTCGACGGATCCTTGCCGGAAAAGGCGCCGCCGCCGTGACGCCCCCAGCCGCCGTATGTATCCACAATGATCTTACGGCCGGTAAGACCGGAGTCGCCCTGCGGACCGCCGATCACGAACTTGCCGGTGGGGTTGACGAGGAACTCGGTCTTCTTGTTGAGGAGCTTCGCGGGCAGGACTTTCCTGATGACGTTCTCGATCAGGAAGGACTCGATCTCGGCGTGCTTCACCCCGGCGGCGTGCTGGGTGGAGATGACGACGTTGACGATCTCCGTCGGGACGCCGTCGACGTAACGCACCGAGACCTGCGACTTCGCGTCGGGGCGGAGCCACGGCGCCTTCACCTTGCGCCGGCCCTTGCGGATGGCGGTGAGCTCGCGGCCGAGGCGGTGCGCGAACATGATCGACGCGGGCATGAGCTCCTCGGTCTCGTCGGAGGCGAAGCCGAACATCAGACCCTGGTCGCCGGCGCCCTGCTCGTCGTGCTTCTTGCCCTCGGCCCTGCGGGCGTCGACCCCCTGCGCGATGTCGGCCGACTGGGCGGTGAGGTAGTTGTTTATGAATACGGTGTCGGCGTGGAAGACGTCGTCGTCGTTCACGTAGCCGATCTCGCGGATGGCGTCGCGGATGATCTGGTTGAGATTGATGACCGTCTCGATCGGCTTCGTTTTGCCGGTCTTCTTGTCCTGCAACTTCGGCAGGGTGATCTCACCACCGATCACGACCATGTTGGACTTCACGAACGTCTCGCAGGCGACGCGCGCGGTCTTGTCGAAGGCGAGGCAGGCGTCGAGGACGCTGTCGGAGATCAGGTCGGCGACCTTGTCGGGATGGCCTTCGCCGACGGACTCGGAGGAGAAAACAAAGGTGTTTGCCATGGGAAGTGGTAAGAGGGTTCGACGATTGAGCGACCGGCCTGCCCGGCAAGAGGAATATCAACATATCCACATGAATTGATACGTTTCTGGACGCAGGGATCGTATTCCCGCATACCTCCCGTCCACGTGCGCGGTTTCCGCCGTTGCGTCCCGCCCTCAGTCCGTTTTCACCTGAACGTCCCGATGTCCTCCGCCCTACCGCCCGACCTCGACCCCGAAGCCATTGCCAACCTCCGTTCCTTGGGCGACGAGGGTGACGATACGTTTCTGAAGGAGATCATAGGAATCTACCTGGAGGATACTCCGCTGCGCCTTGCCGACATCCGCGCCGCCGCCAGCGCGGGCGACACCATGCTCTACACCCGCTCGGCGCACACCATCAAAGGCAGCTCTTCCAATGTCGGTGCCGCCGCCGTGCGCGCCCTCGCCGAACAACTCGAACATCGCTCGAAGCTGGAGCCGCACTCCGCGCTCGAACCGTTGCTCGCCGAACTCGAGGCCGCCTTCGAGCGCGCTTCCGTGGAGCTCCGTAAATTGATCGCCTGAGTCCGAGGAAGTGGCCTCGCGCCAAATCGGCGCCGCTTCATGTGCCACGGCGGAGAATACCTTTGGCCATTCCGCCCGTGGAGCTAATCGCCGGCCACGAAAACCGCGATCACGCTCGCGCTGCGCTTCACCGCCATTCCCGAGCTCGCGCCTACGGCGTCCTCCTCGGCTCGCTCGCGATGTTTTCCTCGCCGCCCGCCGCCACGCACGCGCGGCCTGAACATCGTTCTCGGCAAAACCCGGCGCGCCCTCCCGCGCCTAAAAATCGCGGAGAACAGCCATAGAAGGACAAACACCGAAAAGCGCATCACCCGCCGAGTTCTTCCGCGCGTTCCGCGCCTTTTGTGGCCGTCGCCTCACGTCACCGCGTCCCCGTCCTCGGCGAGCACCTCGACCAAGCCCGTGTCGAGGTCGTAACGTGCCGCGATCACGCGCACGCGACCGCTCTTCACCGCCTCGGAGATGATCGGGCCGGCCTCGCGCAAATGCTCCGCCATCCGCCGAGCATGCACACGCACCGTCGCATCCACCAGGTCCGCCTCGCCGCGCTCGCGGGCGATCTCCACCGCCGGCGAGATCGCCGTCACGATACAACCGATCTTACCCTCGGCGTGCTCGTCCGCCACCGCCGCGCCCACCGCGCCGCAGCGCTCGTGTCCCACGACCAAAATCAACGGCGCCCCGAGGTGCCCCACCGCATACTCGATGCTGCCGGTCACGTGCGGATCGAGCACGTTGCCCGCATTGCGGATCACGAACAGGTCGCCGAGTCCTTGACCGAAAATCAACTCGGGCGACACGCGCGAGTCCGAACACGTGAGCACAACCGCCTTCGGCTTTTGCCCCTTCGCGAGCGCCTCGCGTCGCTCCTTGAAACCGCTCGCCCGCGCTTCCTCGCCCGCCGCGAATCGCGCGTTCTCGGCGAGGAGCTCCGTTAGAACCACCCGGGGATCGAGCGCGATGCCGGCATCGCCTCCCGAGGCGCCCACTGCCGTGACGCCGCCGATCATCATTGCGGTGAAGAAAGCGACACGCGGTCCAAGGGGAGAACTCATGCGAGAAGCGGATAAAATCCATCCCAAGCGTCAACGGCTTCCGCCACCGGCAAACTCGCGCCGAACACCTTCAGGAACACGCATGTCACTTGCCACGCCTCGCCAGGCCACCAGCGTGAGCGCATGAAGCCGCACCACCCCCGCCGCCGGCGTCTCGGGCTCCCCCTCCTTCTCGCGCTCGCCCTCGCTCCGCCCGCCCTTTCTTCCGCGACCGCGCAGCCGCCCTCGCCCACCGCCGCTCGGCGGGCCGGCCCCTTGTTCGATCTCATGGAGCGACGCGAGTGCGGCTGGGCTTCGACGGAGTTCGCCGATCTGCTCCGCGCCAACCCGAAATGGGTCTCCGCCCGCAACGAGGCCGGTGAGACGCCTCTGCATGTCGCCGCGCGCAAGGGTTGCGAGCACGAGGCCTTTCTCCTTCTTCACGCCGGGGCCGACGTCGACGCGCGCGACCAACACGGCCGCACCGCCCTCCATCTCGTCGCCCCGCACGCCAACGAAGACGCGTGGATGATCCGCGACATGCTCGCGCTCAAAAAAGCCTCGCTCGACCTCGCGGACGCCGACGGCTTCACGCCGCTCATGCACGCCGCCCGCGCCGGCAACCTGCGCACCGTCGAAGCCCTCGTCTGGCTTGGCGCTTCGCTGCGCCCGCCCACCGACTCAGTCCCGACGCCAATGCAGTTGGCGATCGACCACGGCCACCCCGAGCTCGTCGCCCTTCTCGACGAGGCCAGCCCCGAACCACGCGTCACGCTCCAGTCTCCGCTCGGAAAACTTCCGCCGCACCTCGCGCGCTCCTTCACCGACGCCGCGGCGAAAAAAGACTACGAGCTCCTCTCCACGCTCATCGTGGAGGGAGTCGCGCTCGACACTCAGGACGCCTCCGGCGCCACCGCGCTCCATCGTGCCGTTTACCGCGCCCACGAGGACGTCGTCACCTTTCTCCTCATGCTCGACGCCTCGCCCAATCTCGTCGACGGTCGCGGCAACACGCCCTACATGGCCGCCTCGAACTGGTTTGGCCGCAGCATGGACCGGATGCGCGCCATGCTTCTCCTCGCCGGCTCCAATCCCCATGGACCGCTCAACCAAAACGGGCTCTCTCCCCTCGGCCTCGCCGTGCGCGCCGGCAACGAGGAAGCAGCCCAGCTCCTCCTCTGGTGCGGCGCCGACCCCACCGCCGCCATCGGCGAAAAAGGCACGCCCATGCGCATCGCCTGCGAAGCCGGTTCGCAACGCCTCATCGACCTGCTCCGCCGCAACGGCGTCACCGAGCCGGAGTATCTCGACCCCGTGCCGCAAAAACGCCTCGAGCAATACGTGAAGCGCGGCCTCATCCCGCAGGTGGAAACGCTCGTCGCAAGCGGCGAAGTTTCGCTCTCCACGCTCACCTCCTCCGACCGCACGCTCCTCGTCGAAGCCGTGCACGCGCGCAACATCGAGACGGTCGAGCGCCTCCTCGAACTCGGCGCCGATCCGGAGCAACTTTGCCGCGACGGTTCCAACCTCCTCCACGCCACCACCGCCTGGAATTACGGCGAGGTAAACGCCTTCCGCCAGCGCCTGCTCGACCGCAAGGTGAAGCTCGACGTCGCCGACAACAAAGGACTCACCGCGCTGATGAAAGCCGCCCGTCACGGCGAGGACTGGACCGGCCTGCGCCAACTCGTGGAGGCCGGAGCCGACCTCGGCGCGCGCGACGCAAAAGGCCGCACCGCCCTCGATCTCGCCCTGCAAAGCGGCCGCGGTGCCGCCACCCGCTACCTCCTCTCCGTCGGCGCCCCGCACAACGACCCCGCCACCGTCGCGGGCGACTTCTGACGGACGTCCCGCCTGTTTGCCTCGAACTCGCCGCTGTCGCGACAGTATCTCCGGCTACTTCGATGGTCTCCTCGGTTCCCGCAATGGCACTTTCGACTGCTCCGACATCATCTCCGCGCCGCCCGAACACGCCACGATTTCATCAGTGACCTCGCGCGAACATCGGTGGTTAAACCTCGCCTTCGTTTTTCGCCGATGCCGCTGCTCCTTCTCGTCTCGCTCCTCTGGGCCTTCTCCCCGGGGTTGATCCAACACCACCTCGGCGGCTTGTCCTCGCCTGCCGTGGCGACGATCCGGCTGGGACTGACTTTCCTCCTCTTCGTGCCCTTTCTCCGACTCGGCGTCATCACGAAACGGAGCGCGGCCTGGCTCGCCGCCATCGGCGCCATCCAGTTCGGGCTGATGTATCTGCTCTATCTCGAGGCCTTCAAACACCTGCAAAGCCACGAGGTCTATCTCTTCACCATCCTCACGCCGCTCTACGTCGTCCTCCTCGACGCCGCCATCGCCAACAAGTTCGTGCCGCGCCACGCGCTCGCCGCGCTCCTCTCCGTCGTCGGCACCGCGCTCATCCTCCAGCGTCGCGTCGGCACGCCCGATGTCATGATCGGCTTCCTCTTCGTGCAGGGCGCCAACCTCTGCTTCGCCGCCGGCCAGATCGCCTACAAGCTCAGCCGCCCCGCCTTCAAAAAAGCGACGGATTCCCAGGTCTTCGCCTGGCTCGCGCTCGGCGGCTTCGTCGCCACCGCGCTCGTCTCCGCGCCCGTGACGGATTGGGCCGCCTTCAATCCGAGCTCCATGCAGTGGCTCGTGCTCGCCTTCCTCGGCCTCGTCGCCAGCGGCGGCGGTTTTTTCCTCTGGAACCGCGGCCTCGCGCGGGTCAACGCCGGCACGCTCGCCGCGATGAACAACGCCAAGATTCCCCTCGGCGTCGCCGTGTCGCTCCTCGTTTTCCGCGAATCGACGCACATCCCGCGGCTGCTCGGCAGCCTCGCCCTCCTCGCCGTGGCCGTCTGGATCGCCGAGGGTGGTCGGAAAAAGGACGGCGGCGAAGCGCTCAACAAATCCTGATCTCCACCCGCGCCGCGAAAGCCTCGACCGCCGCGCGCGGGTCGAGCCCGCCTTCGCCTGTCGCCACCGCGCTCCGGCCGAGCGCGTGCAGGGAAAACGCCGTCGCGAGCCGCGCCGCGTCCGGCAAAGCGAGTCCGCGCAACCGTGCCGCGACCAGGCCAGCCACCATCGCGTCGCCCGCGCCCACCGTGCTGCGCACCTCGATCGCCGGCGGACGCGCGCCCACGACCTCGTCGGCGCTCACGAAAACCGCGCCCGACGCACCGCGCGACACCGCCACGAGCCCGACGCCCTGCGCCACGAGCCCGCGCGCCGCGTCGATCACCGCGGCTTCGTCCGCCAGCCCGCGGCCCACAAGCGCGGCGAGTTCGTGCTCGTTCGGCTTGATGATCTCCGGTCGCGCCACGAGCGCGACGGCGAGCGGCGCGCCGCTGGTGTCGAGCGCCACGCGCACGCCGCGCGCATGCAGACGCTCGATCGTCCGCACGCAAAAATCGACCGGCACTCCGGGCGGCAGACTGCCCGCGAGCACGCACCAGCCGCCCTCGAGTTCGTCGAGCCGGCGCGAGAGTTCCGCGAGTTCGTCCGGCGTCGGCGCGAGACCGGGAAAATTGAGATCGGTGGTTTCCCCGCGCGCCGGATCGACGATCTTGATCCCGGTGCGCGTCGCGCCCGGCAGGCGCAGGCAGCGGTCGCGGACGCCGTGCGCCGCGAAGAAATCGACGAAGGGCGCCTCGTTCTCGCGTCCGAGAAAACCGAAGGCGGCGACGCGATGTCCCTGCTCGGCGAGCGCGGCGGCGACGTTGACGCCCTTGCCTCCCGCGCGACGTCCCACGCTCTCCGCACGATTGACCGAACCCGGTTTCAGGTCCGGAACCGCGACGGTCCAGTCGATCGCCGGATTGAGCGTCACCGTGGCGATCTCGACGGAGCGGGCTTCGGGATTCGTCATGACGGAAAGGAAAACGCCCGCGCCGCGTCGCGCGAGTCCGCAGGGCTCAAGGAACCGACGGCGGACGTGATCACGGGAAGGCCAGGCGCGCGCCCGATCGCGGCGCCCCATCCGCGCCGGCCGCGACGCGCCGCCTCAGCTCGGATCGAGCACGCTCGCCTGCGAGCACTTGCCGGCGGAGGCGGAGCTGAGCCGCGTGGCCTTGCCGTTCTCCGTATCCAAAATCCAGAGACTGCTCGCGTTGGGCGAACGGGTGGTGAACACCACGTGGCGACCGTCGGCGAGCCAGCTCGGCTCCACGGCGTCGGCGGATTGATTCGAGACCTGCTTCGAGACGCCGGTGTTCATGTCGTGGACGGCGAGTTGGAAACCGCGGCCGATGCGCACGGTGAAGACGATCTTGCTCGGGTCGACCCGGTTCCAATCGGGCTCGGCGCAATAGCGGCTGATGCGCGTCGGCAGGCGACGAGCCGGACCTCCGGCGGCGGGCATCACGTAGAGTTGCGGACCTCCCGCGGCGTCGGAGGTGAAGATGATCTGAGAACCGTCGGGGGAAAAACTCGGCGAGGCCTCCACCGAAGGCGTGCGCGTCTTGCGCGTGATCTGGCGCCCCTGCGCGTTGGAAACGTAGATCTCGGGATTGCCCTCGCCGGACAGCACCATCGCCACGTTCCGGCCGTCCGGACTGAAGCGCGCGCCGCTGTTGGTCCCCTTGAAACTCACGAAGGTCGTGCGCTGGAGGGAACCGAGATCCATGAGGAAGATATCGGGATACCCGGATCGAAAGTAGCTCGTGTAGATGATCTTGCCACCGTCCGGCGACCAGCGAGGCGTGACCGCGAGCGCCTTGTCGTTGGTGATTTGCTTCACCTCGCCCATGAAAAGATCGCTCGTGTAGACCTCGGGTTTGCCGGTGCGCTCGCCGATGAAAGCGAGTTTCGAGGCGAAAAAGCCGGGCTTGCCGCTCATGGCCCGGACCGCGAGATCGGCCGCGCGGAAGAGCGCGTTGCGCGGGGAGGCGCCGCCGACGACCTGGTTGAGCACCTGGGTGCCTTGCGCCCGCGAAACGACCACCTGCACCTGGTTCGGTCCGGCCGGCGCGAAGTGAACCTTGTAGGTGTAGCCCTCCGCCTGACGACGGAAGGCGCCGTGGACGTTGAACGCGAGGTTGGCGAGGTTGTTGAGCTCGGCGTTCGCGCCGGTCACGAGGATCGGCGTGCTCTTCCGTTCCACGGAGATGACCACGTCGCCGAGGTTGTTTTGCGCGACGGCCTTCGCCGCGCCGAGCCCCGTCGCCACGAAGGCGCCGAGCGCGATTAGATGGAGGGATTTGAACCGGACGAAAAATCGGGTGAACATGAGCGTCGTTGACGCCCCTTCTATTTACGCCGCCACTCGACCTCTCAACGCCAATCCCCCTTCGCCCGGCTTTTATTCTTCCATGACACCCGACGCCATCAAGGAACACCTCAAGCAGGTCAAATATCCAGGTTTCAGCCGAGACATCGTGTCCTTCGGCCTCGTGAAATCGGCCGCCCTGATCGACGGCACCGCGCGCGTCTCGCTCGCCCTCACGACCTCGGATCCGAAGATCCCGCTGCACCTGAAGCGAGAGGTGGAAAATTGCCTGCGTGCGCTGCCCGAGGTGAAGGACGTGGTGATCGACGTCGCGGTCGCCGCGCCGAAGGTCGCCCCCGGCGGCAACCTCGGCGGCAACGGCGCTCCGAAGACCACCAAGTTCGCCGTCGCCATCGCCTCCGGCAAAGGCGGCGTCGGCAAATCCACCTTCTCGGTCAACCTCGCCGTCGCCGCCGCTGCGCACCTCGCCCGCCAGGGGCGCCCCGGTCGCGTCGGCCTCATGGATTGCGATATCTACGGCCCTTCCGTGCCGCTCATGATCGGCCTGCACGGCGAGCGCCCGGGGGTCGTCGGCCAGGGCGAGGCCTCGCGTCTCATCCCGCTCGAGGCCCACGGCGTGAAAGTCATGAGCATGGGCTTCCTCGTCGACGACAACACGCCCGTCGTCTGGCGCGGCCCGATGATCATGAAAACCGTCCAGCAGTTCGTGCAGAACGTGGAATGGGGCGATCTCGACCTCCTGCTCGTCGACCTGCCCCCCGGCACCGGCGACGCGCAGCTCAGCCTCGTGCAAACCCTGCCGCTCGACGGCGCCGTGCTCGTCACCACGCCCCAGCCCGCCGCGACGCAGGTCGCGCGCAAGGGCGGTCTCATGTTCCAGAAGGTCAACGTGCCGCTCCTCGGCGTCGCGGAAAACATGAGCTGGTTCACCGATCCCGCCGGCATTCGTCACGCGCTCTTCGGCGAAAGCGGCGGCCAGGCGACCGCCGACAGCCTCGGCACCACGCTGCTCGGCCAGGTGCCGCTCATCCCGGAGGTCCGCGCAGCGGGCGACGCCGGCGCGCCGCTCGTGGCCGTCGATCCGAACAGCGAAGCGGCCCGCCACTTCACCGCGATCGCCGTGGAGCTTCTCGCCCGCCTCGAAAAGAAAACACCCGCCGCGCAGCCGCCGGTGATCTGAACAATCCGGTCCGTCGGTCCGTCGGCTTCGGTCGGACCGGTGTCGGTCCCATATGACCGTGTGAAGGCTCTCCCGCGAAAACGCGGGCTCCGTCGTCGCGTAGAGCCCCCCCTGCGCCTTCAGGCCGCGACACGTCGGCGACGACGCGTCGCGCCGGCGCCAAGCCCGGCGAGGCCGATCAGCATCACGCAGCTCGCCGGTTCCGGGATCACCGCCAGCGTGGCGAAGAACAGGGTGCCGTCGTCGGTCAGCCCGATGAACTTGCCGTTTTCGCTCACGAAGTAGATCGCCTCGAAACCGGTCCAGCCATAGCCGCCCGTATCGTTGAGCACGCGTTCTTCGAGAAGGAAGACGCCTCGGGTCAGCGTCCACCCAAAGGCAGCCAGCCCCATCGGGTTCCCCTCGGCATCGAAGCGCATCAAGCTGCCATACGCGACTCCGTCCTCGGTCACGCCGTGGATCTCCGACCTCGAGAAGCCGGTGAGATTTTCCCACAGATCGAACCTGTGCAGCGAGTGGTCGGAGAACGCATAGACCCAGGCCGTCGATCCATTGGTGGACACGCCGTCGTTGGTGTATCGGGTGGACTCGCCCCAGACATAGCCCGCCGAGTTTACGCCCGAAGCCTGGCTCGAACGCGTGCCGTCGATGCGCGTATGCCGCTCATCCAATATGCCGAGCTGACGAGTGACCCCGTCCACGATATCGACGGCCCACGCGCTCTGTCCTTTTGCGCCTCCCGGCGAGTAATGGTCGGAGAGGCCGATGAAATAACGCGGCGCGGTGTCGCTGTCCGCGTTCATCCCTCCGTTGAAAACCGACAGCTGCTCGCCGGATGGCGACGTGTGAAAGGCGTCGTGGAGACCGACGCGGAAAGTCTGGTAGGCGCCTTCGCCGAGCGGTTTTGCGATCCACGCGGCGCGGGACTCCCCGATGTCCGCCGCATTCCCGTTCACCGCGTAATAGCGCAGACTCTCGCCTGTCGCCACGCCGTTCGCGAACACATCCGAAAAGTAGGACGCCCGCGACTGGTTTAGGGGATGGCTGAACTCGCCTCCCGTCAGGCCGACTTGGGCGGTCACATGGCTCGTGCCCACCCGCGTCGCGATCCATGCGTCCGTCGTTTCCCCGCCGGATGACAGCCTCTGTTCGGCGTTCCCATACACGACCCCGTTCCCGGTCATGCGGTAGATGTAGTTCGCCCGCCACGTGCTCGTCTCCTCCAGCGCGAGACCGATGCGCTCGGCCGCCCAGGTGGATCCGTCCAAGGGACTCGCGACTTTCTGCACCCAGGCCGCTTCCTCCCACCGGGATTCGCCACCTTCGTGGAAAATCGTCGAGTAGCCGGCGACCCGCCCGTCGTTGTTGAGCCATCCCAGTTCCGACCGGCGATAGACGCCTCCGAGCTGATATTCGCCGCCCATCAGGCCGACCTCGACCAACTCCATGTTCGTGGTGTTCACCACCCAGGTGCTCCTCGCCTCGCTGCCCTCCGGCGCCGTGAGCATCATCGAATACCCCGCCGCCAGACCGGAATCCGCGAGGAGGAGGACCTCGCTCTCCTCGCAACCGTCGGCGTCTCGATAAATCCCGCCGGCATCGTCGCCGAAAAAGCCGACGCGCGTCGTGACATAGTCGCCGGCATCGGAATCGAAAGTCGCCACCCACGCCGACAGGCCTTGATGCCCTTCGGGCGTGTGGTTGACGCTGGCGCCGGCCGCGACTCCACCCGAGGTGACACCGCTGCTGGACGGATTTCCCGTCGCATCGAACACGAAGGCGAACCAGCCCTCGCGCGTGCCGAGCGCGCTGGTATGCCGAGCATCGGTCAAACCGACCTGGTGCGTGAGCCCGGTGCTCAAGCGCCCCACCCACAGGGAAACACCGAAATGCGCCACGAGACCCTCCCCGAAACCCTCGTCGGCCACCTCGCCGAATTGCAGCGAATATCCGGCCAAGTCGCCGTTCTCGTTCGGAGCGTAGAACGCCTCGCTCATCTGAAAACCGCCCGGGCTCAGGGTCTCTTCGCCGTCGATCACCGCCGGCATCGTATGCGCCGCATCATAGAGTCCGAAGCGCGTGCTCGTCACCGTCTCCGCCGTCCCGTCGGCCATCCAGACCGAGGTGCCGTAGGGGCCCGAATCATAATACGGATCGAAGCTCTCGACGTGGCTTTTGAGGTAATAGGCGTCGCCGGTCGTGTTGTTGATCGAATACCCGAGCGTGTGACCCGATGCGTTGCTTATGATCGGGAGGCTCAAATAGGAAGGCCCCGTCGCTCCCTCCGCCTCGTTGGGCAAGGCGTGCGCGGAATCGTAGAGCCCTACCTGCCAGATTTGCCCCGTGCTCGGATTGGCCATCCATGCGGAGAAACCGTAGCCATCGCTCCCGACCTCCCACGGCACTATCTCGTCCGCCCGAATCGCGAGGCCGATCATCCATCCCACCCCCTCCCCATAACCGCCGAAACTCAACAGGTGCGTCGAATCGTATAGACCCGCGAGCGATACCGTCCCCGTCTGCGTATCGACGCTCCACTGGAGCCCGCTGCCGGGGGCGACGCCGGTGAAGAAACGCCGGGACGAATCGTGCGTGATCATGTAGATGTCGAGGGGCTCGGGAATGCCCGCGGGCTCGACGATGAAATAGAGGTCGTCCGCCCGCGCCGGAAGGGCGCTCAGCAGCGACAGGAGAAACACGGCGCGAAACGAAGGACGGTGGATGTTCATGGGTGGTGCGGGTTGAAGTGAAACGCCCGCGCGTCATCTAAATCCCGGCCCACGCGGAACGTTTCACAGCCAGAACGAAGCCCGGCGCCGATCAATCGCCACCTTTGTGCATTACTGATTTTAACACACGTTTACGTTCCGCATTTCGCCACAACGGGCCGTTTACTTTTACGTCGGGCCTGTTACCGCATGCCTCTTCGCCATGCTCTCCGCCCTCAAGAAACTCTTCGGCAAAGACGAAAAATTCTACGATCTGCTCGAGGCCAGCGCGGCCGAAGCCCAGGCCAGCACCCGCCTCCTCGCCGACTACTTGAAGGCGCTCGCCGCCACCGGCAAACCCGCGAACCTCGACGATTTCATCCAGAGCCGGCGCAAGGACAAACGAATCACCCAGCAGATCACCGAGGAACTCTGCCGCACCTTCGTCACCCCGCTCGAGCGCGAGGACATCGAACAGCTCTCCAACGCCCTTTATCGCATCCCGAAGATCATCGAGAAGATCGTCGAACGCATCTCCATCTATCCCGGCAAGATCCCGGTCGAGGGCTTCATCCGGCAGGTCGATCTCCTGAGCAAGTCCTCCGAATGCGTCGTCGAGATGGTCAGCCGTCTCCGCCACGGCGCCAAGCTCGAGCCCGTGCAGGAGGCCAACGAACGTCTGCAATTCTGCGAAGGCGAAGCCGACAAGGTGATGCTCGGCCTCATCAAGGAACTCTACGCCGGCCCCTACGACGCCAAGGAAACGATGATCCTTCAGGAGCTCATCGAGATGTTCGAGAAGGCCGTCGACCGCTGCCGCGACGCCGGCAACGTCGTTTTTCAGATCGTCCTGAAGTATTCCTGAGCGCCGCGCCCGCCGCCGTCCGTCCCGTCGACTCCGCGCCATGACGCTCTTCCTCATCGTCCTGTTCGCCGCACTGGTGTTCGAATACATCAACGGCTTCCACGACGCCGCCAACGCCATCGCCACCGTCGTCTCGACCAAGGTCCTGACGCCGCGACAGGCCATCCTGATGGCCGCCTTCTTCAACCTCGTCGGCGCCATGCTCGGCACCGCCGTCGCCAAAACGATCAGCGAGGGCCTGGTCAACGCCAACGCCGTCACCATGTCCACCCTCGTCGCCGCCCTCGCCGGCGCGATCATCTGGAATCTTTTCACCTGGTGGCTCGGTCTTCCGTCCTCCTCCAGCCACGCCCTCGTCGGCGGCCTCTGCGGCGCGGCCATCGCCACCGCCCAGGGCAGCTGGGACGTCCTCATCTGGAGCGAGGTCGTGAACGGCAAACACGTCGGCCTCTGGCCCAAGGTCGTCGCGCCGATGTTCGCCTCGCCCCTCATCGGTTTCGTCGGCGGCGTGGTCCTCATGCTCACCCTCTACGCCGCGTTGCGCAAAGCCACGCCGCACTTCGTCAACCGCTGGTTCGGCAAGGCCCAGATCGTCAGCGCCTGCTTCATGGGCCTCAGCCACGGCAAGAACGACGCGCAAAAGACGATGGGCATCATCGCCCTCGCGCTCTTCACCGGCACGCAGGCCGGCGCCTTCGACAACCTCCCCGGCTGGCTCGCCTTTCTCCACACCCCCGAGCTCGAGATCGAGCGCTGGGTCATGATCACCTGCGCCCTCGTCATGGCGGCCGGCACCGCGGGCGGAGGCTGGCGCATCATCAAGACCATGGGCCACAAGATGGTGAAACTGCAGCCCATCCACGGCTTCGCCGCCGAGACCACCGCCGCCACCATCATCGTCGGCGCCTCCGCCGCGGGCATTCCCCTCTCCACCACCCACGTCATCTCCACCTCGATCATGGGCGTCGGCGCCACCAAGCGTCTCAGCGCCGTGAAGTGGGGCGTGGTCTCGCGCATCGTCTGGGCCTGGGTGCTTACCCTGCCCATCACCGGACTCATCGGCTACGCGAGCTGCCGGATACTCCACAGCTTCGGTTACTGAGGCGTTTCCAAGAGAACCGTGGCCGCCGAGGCCGCCGACCGAGTTGCGGTGTGCGGCCCCTACTTTGAACACCGCGGCAAGGGCCGCGGTGTTATTGGAAGCCCCCTGAACGCCCCGGGGCGCCGAAGCGGTCCGACGAAAGACGCCAAAGACGCGCACCGCGGAGGAACCGCCCGCGTGTCACGACGGCACGCGCCGCCCGGCAGGCGGTTAGCGCGCGGTCAGCGTCCGCCGTCGGCCGGAGATGGATTGACGATCCGCGCGAGCGCCAGCAGGCGCGAGCTGAGAACCAATCCGGCCTCCTTGGCGTTGTTGGTCGAGATCTCGAAGTGCAACCGCCCCTGGTCGCCGGCGACCAGGTTCACGATCCCGCCCTCTTGCAGGAATATGGACGACGAGGAAACCGTGAGCACGGGTTGCCGACGCACGAGCGGCAGGAGTTCGCCGGCCGTCGGGGAGTTTTCGTCCCCCGGCGCGAAGAACGGGCTGACGTAAAGCAGATGGCAGCCCGCCAGATCGCGGCTGTTTTTCACCCGCACCACGCGGATGCGCCGGTCACGCACCAGACGTTTCTCCGCCAACGCGAGCAGCTCCTCCTCCAACGCGCGGCTGCCCGCGACACCGATCACGTAGGGCGTGTTCTGCGGCAAGGTGTCGGCCGGCCAGTCGGTGAAGCCGAGGAAGTTGATCAAAAACAACGCCCGCACCGCCTCGCTCGCGTAGGCGGGAGCGGACTGCGCACGCAGGGAGGGAACCCAAACCGGCGCCATCGTCGCCAAGGCGACGATCAGGCAACGGACCAGTATCCGGCGCACGCCGGAACAGGTGGTTGAGAGCGCGCGAAACATCAAAAGTCCAGGGTTGCGCGCAAGACCGCGGAGCGAGGCGGGGAGGATATCTGGCCGCTGTCCTTCGGATCGGACCAACGCGCATCCGCCACATTGTAGATCGAGAGCGCCAGATCCCAACGATGCCAGACGCGGGAGGCGCGCAAGGTGAAGTTGCCCGTCACGTAATCGCCCGTGTGCCGCACGACGCCGAAGACGTCGCCGCTGTCCTTGCGGTTGCCCACATACAACACCTCGACCGAGGCGCGCAGCCACTTCTCCACCACGGGAGTCGACACGTGGAGTTTCGCCAGGGTGCGCGGCGCGTCGGCCACGATGCGGTCGGTCGAATCGTCACGCGTCTCCTGGATCGTCACCGAACCGCGCAACTGGAGCCCGGAGGGGAAATAAGCCGAGGGCCCGATGTCGAAACCCTGCGTCACGTAACGGTCGGCGTTGCGGTAGGTGTTGATCGCCGGGTCGAACACGATCAGGTCGCTCGACACCATGTGATACAGGTGCGACTCGATGCGCCAGATCGAGCCCAGCCGCTGTTCCGCGACAAACTCGAAGCTGCGGTTGGTTTCGGCCTCGAGATCGGGATTCGAGGGATAGGTGCCCGGAAACCGCTCGGAAACATTCGGCACACGGAAGGCCTCGCCGTAGAGCAGCTTGATCGTCGTCGACGGAGTCGGGTCCAGGATGAGTCCGAGACGCGGCGTGAAGCGTTCGTCGCCGGTGTTGTAATAGTCGTAGCGCCCGCCGGCCGAGACGCGGACGTTCGGGGTGAACTCCCAGTCCAGCTGCACGAAGGGGCTGATGTAACGCGACGACTCCCGGATCGCGGAGGAGGCCATGCCGAAGGTCGGCAGATCCACGCCGTAGTCCTGTCGGAGATTTTCCTGATACTCCACGCCGATGCCGAACGACTGCACTTCGGCGAAGGTCTGACGCCAGCTCACCTCGCTGTTCAACGAGAAGCTGTCCGCATAGGGCGAAACGGTGATGAACCCCGTTTGCCAAGGCGTGAAGAGCCCCTCGTAGCTATACACGTCGACGGCTATCTTGGCGTTGAAGGTGGCGTCGGGAACGGGTTCGCCCGTCGCGCGCAAGATGGCATAGGCGCGCTCGTCGATGCCCCGCGACGTCGTGTCCGTCGGAGTCAGATAAACCGGCGGCAGGACGTCCTTCTTTCGCCTGACGTAGGCGGCCTCCGCCGACAGGCCGCGCCAGGCCACGCGGGTGAACACGCTCTGATGGTGCATGTCGTCGCGATCCTTCGCGACCTGGCCCTGCAACATCGGATGCACCGCCCGCCACGAGGCCGGCAGCTTGAAATCGTCCTCGCCGCGAGACCACCACTCGGTCGCCGAAACGAGGTAGTCGACGCCGTCGTCCGTCCGATCGCCCACCGTGGCCCGGACCTTCAGGGAAGGCTCGGTGCCGGCCGTGAAACCAAGCTCCGCGCCCGAGATGTCCCGGCCCGTTTTCGGGATCACGTTCACCGCGCCGTAGAACGCGTTGCTGCCGTAGACGGGAGACCCCGGGCCGCTGATCACCTCGATCCGGTCGACAAGATCCATGTCGAGGATGAAGTCGGTGCCGATCGCTCCCTGCTGATAAATGGGGTCGTCCAAACGATGCCCGTTCAAAAGGATCAACGTCCGCGCGTTGAAATCCCCCACCCGGGTGAAGCCGCGGGTGCCGACATAATCGTAGAACCGGTCGCTGCGGACGTGCATGCCCGGCGCCGCGCGCAACACGTCCGACAGGGTGGACCAGCCGTAATTGCGAATATCCGCCGCGGTGAAAACCATGACACCCGCCGGCGCCCGGCGGATCGACTGCTGGTATTTCGAGACTCCGCTCACCGATTCGACGGGGACTTGCATCAGCTCCTCCAGCGACAGATCGGCCAGTTCCGACACTTCCCGCGAAGGGACTCCACCGGAGTGGTCGACCGCCTGCGCAAACACAGGCGCGACGGCGACGGCCATCAGGAGCAAGGGTTGGTAGGCATGCATGGCAAAATTTGAAACGGGTATCGATGGGGCGGAATTCGCGGTGACGCGGGGGAAAACGTCACCGGAGGCGATCCCGCGCGAAACCTCACGGGCCGCGCATATGGCTGCAAGCGGTAATACGACCACGGATACTTCGGAGGCGCCTCTTTCTGCGATTGTTTTGAAGCTTCGCCGTCGCCGCGCCGGGAATCCCTTTTCCCGCGGCTGAAATGGCTTGCGTCGCCGCCGACTTTTTCGGCGCTTTGAGCCGCCCTTTCGCATGGGCTGCGGCGGCAGCTTTCTCCGGCCAAAAACGAGGAGCCCCGGTCCCCTCCCTCCTCGTTGTCCTTTGGCCGCCCGCAACAGCCCTCCCCAGTCCACTTCACCCACATGATCCGGTTGGCCAATTCCCTGATTCGCCCCCTCCACGATTCCGAACTCGCTTTGGCAAATCATTGGGCGGTCGACGAGGGATGGAATCCCGGGTTGCACGACGCCGCCGTGTTCAACCGGGCGGATCCCGGTTCCTTGCTCACGCTCGAGGTGGACGGCGCTCCGGTCGGCGTGATGTCGGCCACGCGGTTCAGCGACGAACAGGGTTTTCTCGGTTTCTTCGTGATGGCCCCCGAATTTCGCCGCGGCCGCTACGCATGGACATTGATGAAGGCGGGGCTGGAGCGAATCGGCGACCGGGTGCTGGGCGCCGAATCCGTCCTGGAGTTGGTCCGCACCTACGCGCGCTACGGGCTCACCCCTTATTATCAAACCGTGTCCTACCACGGTGTCTCCCCAAGCAGCCCCGCGCCATGGAAAGAAGGCGTCGAAACCGCCTCCTCGGTCGATCCGTCGCTCATCGCCGCCTACGACCAGACCAGCGTCGGCGTGCCGCGCGCCCCGTTCATCCAAGCCTGGCTGACCCTCCCCGAAAGCCGGGCGTTGGTCTTCAAACGGAAAGACCGTCTTTGTGGGTTCGGGGTCGCGAGACGTTGCCCTCACGGAATTCGCATCGGCCCCCTGCAAGCGGACCATCCGGATGTCGCCGAAGCGCTCTTCGACGCCCTCATCGGCTGGGCTCCCGGGGAAACGATCTCCATCGACTGTCCCGGCATCAATCCTTCCGCCGCCCCGCTCGCCATCGCCAAGGGACTGACACCCGGTTCGACCAGCTCCCGCCTCTATCGCGGCAAACCGCCCTCGGGCGCATCCCATCGCGTCTACGGTTTGATGAGCTTCGCCTTCGGCTGATATCGGCCCCGCCACCGGCCCGGCCTCGCCCGAACATCGCCAAAACCGTCGCATCGGCGTCCTTCGTCATCCTGACTCCGTCCTGTCAGCATGCTCGTTCGCGGCGCGGTCCGCGTTTGCCTTCCCTCCGCGCCTGACCTTCGTGCCCGCGTGGTCCGTTCCGCATCCTCTTCCCGTTCCTCCGCCAAATCCGCCGCCGCTCGCGCAGGCCGCGCGCGCGTTTCCCCCGAGTGCATCCGGCTGCGCGGCGTCCGCCAGAACAACCTCAAGGGCTTCGACCTCGATCTGCCCCTCGGCCGCTACATCGTCGTCACCGGCCCCAGCGGCGCGGGCAAAAGCTCGCTCGTCTTCGACACCCTCCACGCGGAGGGCCAACGCCGTTACGTCGAGACCTTCTCCGCCTACACGCGCCAGTTCCTCGACCTCCTCGACAAACCCAAGGTCGACGCGATCGAAAACATCCGCCCGTCCATCGCCATCGAGCAGACCAACACGGTCAAAACCTCCCGCTCGACCGTCGGCACGATGACCGAGCTGACCGACTATTTTAAGGTCTGGTTCAGCCACGTCGCCACCTGCTTCGATCCCGCCACCGGCAAGCCCGTCGAGGACGACACGCCCTCCACCATCTGGGCAAAGGCCCGCGCCGCCCATCCCGGTCGGACGCTCGTCGTCGCCTTCAAGGTTTCCCGCCCCGGCAAACTCGAATGGCCCGAGATTCTCGCCAGTCTCAAAGGCCAGTCCTACATCCGCGTTTTGCTCCCGGCTGCTCGCGCCTCGCTCCCTGCCCTCTCCGCCCACCGCATCGACGACCTTCTCGCCGCCCCCGCCTCGCTTTCCGCCGCCGATCACCTCTTCGTCGCGCAAGACCGCATCACGCTCAACGCCGACGCCAAGGTCCGCTTCCTCGAAGCCGCCGAGCAGGCCCTCCACTTCGGCCAAGGCGAACTCCACCTCTTCGCCCCCGCGCCCACCGGCTCCGGCTTCGTTCCCGCCGGACACTACTCGCGAGGACTCCACTCGCCCGAGACCGGCCGCACCTTCCGCCCCGCCTCCCCCGCCCTCTTCTCCTTCAATTCCCCGCTTGGCGCCTGCCCGCGCTGCCGCGGCTTCGGACGTATCATAGAAATCGATACAAATCTCGCCATCCCCGATCGCTCGCTCTCCATCGCCGACGGCGCGGTCAAGGCCTTCCAGGGCGACACCTACGGCGAATCGCAAAAAGACCTCCTCCGCTTCGCGAAAAAAGCCCGCATTCCGATCGACGTCCCCTTCGCCGACCTCTCGCCCGAGCACCAGAAACTCGTCATCGAGGGCGAGCCCGACTACGGCGAACCCGGCCGCGAATGGCCGCACGCGTGGTATGGTCTGAAGGGCTTTTTCAACTGGCTCGAAAAAAACACTTACAAGACGCACGTCCGCGTCTTCCTCTCCCGTTTCCGCGCCTACAACGAGTGCCCCGACTGCCGCGGCACCCGCCTCCAGCCCGACTCCCTCTGCTGGAAGTGGCACGGCTACACGCTCCCCGCGCTCTACCAACTCCCCGTCGCCGAACTCGCCGCCCTTTTGTGCGAATCCGAGATTTCAAATTCCAAAGCTGAAATCGGCGAAGCCGCCCGCTCCGCCCACCTCGCCTTCGAATCCATCCGCACCCGCCTGCGCTACCTCGTCCAGGTCGGCCTCGGCTACCTCACGCTCGACCGCACGAGCAAGACGCTCTCCGGCGGCGAAACCATGCGAGTCGGACTCACCTCCTGCCTCGGCACCTCGCTCGTCGACACGCTCTTCGTCCTCGACGAGCCCTCAGTCGGCCTCCACCCGCGCGACATCGACCGCCTCATCGGCATCATCCGCACCCTCACCGACGCCGGCAACACGGTCGTCGTCGTCGAGCACGACGAGTCCATGATCCGCGCCGCCGACCACGTCCTCGAGATCGGGCCCGTCCCCGGCGCCAAGGGCGGTCACCTCGTTTTCCAACGGCGACCTCCCCTCTCTCCTCCGCTCCCGCCGATTCCCTCACCGGCGCCTACTCTCTCCGGCCGCAAATCCATCCCCACGCCCTCCACCCGTCGTCCGATCTCGCCCAAGCACCCGCGCCTCACCTTCGCCGGCGTATCCAAACACAACATACGCGACCTCACGGTCCACATCCCGCTCCAGCGCTTCGTCGCCCTCTCCGGCGTATCGGGTTCGGGCAAATCCACCCTCCTCGACAAGGTCATCCACCAAGGTCTCCTCGCCAAACGCCGCCAGCTCACCGAGGACGCCGCGCAGATCAAATCCATCACCGGCGACGAAGCCTTCACCGAGATCGTCCTCGTCGACCAGTCTCCCCTCTCGCGCACCCCGCGCTCCAACCCCGTGCTCTACACCGAGGCCTGGGATCTCATCCGCGAACTCTACGCCAAGACCGAGACCGCCAAGGCCGCCGGCTTCAGCGCCTCGTCCTTCTCCTTCAACGCCGGCGACGGCCGCTGCGACCACTGCCAGGGCCTCGGCTACGAGCGCGTCGAGATGCAGTTCCTCTCCGACGTCTTCGTCCCCTGCCCCGTCTGCGAAGGCCGCCGCTTCAAACCCGAGGTCCTCGCCATCACCTGGCAGGAAAAATCGGTCGCCGACCTCCTCAACACCTCCGTCGCCGACGCCCTCGAACACTTCGCCTCGCAACCCGCCATCCGCGCCCGCCTCGCCGTCCTCGACCAAGTCGGCCTCGGCTATCTCACCCTCGGCCAGCCGCTCAACACCCTCAGTGGCGGCGAAGCCCAGCGCCTCAAGCTCGTCAAATACCTCTCAGGCGCGGTAACGGCGCCTGAATCTCAAATTTCAAATCTCAAATCTGAAATCCCGACAGGAGCCTTGCTCCTGTTGGACGAACCCACCACCGGCCTCCACCGCCACGACGTCTCCCGTCTCCTCCAAGTTCTCCAGGCCCTCGTCGATCGCGGCCACAGCCTGATCGTCATCGAGCACAACCTCGACGTGCTCAAATCCGCCGACTGGATCATCGAGGTCGGCCCCGAGGCCGGAGCCGACGGCGGCCGCATCGTCGCCGAAGGCACGCCCGAACAAGTCGCGCGCACCAAGACCGCCACCGCGCCCTATCTCGCCGAGGCGCTCTTCCCCACCGAGGACATCAGCGCCGACCTCCTCGCCGCCGAGCCGGCCGCCCCGGCCGGCATCTCGAATTTCAAATCTCAAATCTCAGATTCTCCCGCCGCCTTGCGGCTGGAAGGCGCCCGCGAGAACAACCTCAAAAACATCTCCCTCACCATCCCGCACCGCCAGCTCAACGTCGTCACCGGCGTCTCCGGCTCGGGTAAGAGCACCCTCGCCTTCGACATCATCTTCGCCGAGGGCCAGCGCCGCTTCATGGACTCCATGAGCGCCTACGCGCGCCAGTTCGTGGAACAGATGCCGCGCCCCGCCATCGACCGCCTCACCGGCATCCCGCCCACCGTCGCCATCGAGCAACGCATCACCCGCGGCTCCCGCAAGAGCACCGTCGCCACCATCACCGAGGTCGCCCAATACCTCCGCCTCCTCTACGCCCGCCTCGGCGTCCAGCACCACCCCGACACCGACAAGCCCGTCCAACCGCTCTCCCCCGCGCAGCTCAAGCGCCTCCTCACCAAAGTCCTCGCCACGCCCGCCGCGAAAAAGGCGAAACACCTCTACCTCTGCGCCCCGCTCATCCGCGGCCGCAAGGGACACCACCAGCCCATCGCCACCTGGATCGAGGACCACGGCTACGAACTCATGCGCGCCGACGGACGCGTCTTCCCCGTCTCCGCCTTCACCAAACTCGACCGCTACTCCGAGCACGACGTCGAGGTCGTCGTCGCCGATCTCAAAAAGGACGACTCCCGCAGCTTCGCCGCCCTCGACGAAGCCCTCTCACTCGGCAAAGGTTCCTGCTTCCTCGTCACGCCCAAGGGCGAGATCTTGTCGTGGTTTTCCACTACACGCACCGACGCCGAGACCGGCGAAAGTTTCCCCGAGCTCGACCCAAAACACTTCTCGCACAACTCCCCGCGCGGCTGGTGCCCCACCTGCCGCGGCCACGGACGCGTCTTCCCCTGGATGCTCGAATCCGACGATGACGCCGACGAGAAGAACGATCCCGCCGCGCGCCTCCACGCCTTCGGCATCGAGTCCGAGGACGACGTCGCCGACTCCGGCACGCTCTGTCCCGAGTGCCACGGCCAGCGCCTTGCCCGCATCCCGCGCGCGGTGAAACTCCACTTCGCCGGCAAACACCCGCCGCTCTCGCTCCCGCAACTCCTCGCCTCCACGCCCGCCAACCTCCTCCACAGCCTCGACCAGCTCGCGCTCGACGAACGCGGCCGCGCCATCGTGCAGGACATCATTCCGCAGATCCGCGAGCGCCTGCGCTTCCTCGACCACGTCGGCCTCGGCTACCTCTCGCTCGACCGCCCCACCGACACCCTCAGCGGCGGCGAAGCCCAGCGCATCCGCCTCGCCGCCCAACTCGGCACCAACCTCGCCGGCGTGCTCTACGTCCTCGACGAACCCTCCATCGGCCTCCACGCCCGCGACAACGACCGCCTCATCGAGACCCTCCAAAATCTCCGCGACAAAGGAAACACCCTCCTCGTCGTCGAGCACGACGACGAACTCATGGAGCGTTGCGACCGCCTCATCGACCTCGGCCCCGCCGCCGGCGTCCACGGCGGCGAAGTCCTGGCCGAAGGCACGCCCGCCGAGGTCAAGCGTATCGAAAAATCCCTTACCGGCCGCTACCTCGCCACCGGCATCCCGCACCCCCTCCGCGGCGAATACCGCCCCGTCGCGCCCGCGCGCGCCAATCAGAAATCTCAACTTTCAGATCTCAAATTCCTCGAACTCACCGGCGCCTCGCTCCGAAACCTCAAAAACTTCGACGTCCGCCTCCCGCTCGGTCGCCTCATCATGGCCTGCGGCCCCTCCGGCGCGGGCAAGTCCACCCTCTTCCGCGACCTCCTCCACCCCGCCGTCGCCCACGCGATCAAGGCCAAATCCGCCAAACTCACCGGAAAAGCCTACGAAAAAGCCACCGGCGCCTCCGGCCCCAAAGTTCGTAATACGAACTTTGCCGAACCACCGCCTTTCGCCGAGCTACGCAACGCCCACCTCTTCAAACAAGTCATCGAGGTCGACCAGTCGCCCATCGGCAAAACCCCGCGCTCCACGCCCGCCACCTACCTCGGCATTTTTGAGCTCATCCGCCAGTTCTTCGCCTCGATCCCCGAGGCCAAGATGCGCGGCTACACCGCCGGACGTTTCTCCTTCAACACCGCCGGCGGACGCTGCGAGACCTGCGCCGGCGCCGGCCGCGTGAAGCTCGAGATGGCCTTCATGCCCGACACCTACCTGCCCTGCGACGACTGCCGCGGCACGCGTTACGCGCCCGAGCTCTCCGACCTCACGTGGAAGGGCAAAAACATCGGCCAGGTGCTCCAGCTCACCTTCGAGGAAGCCGTCGGCTACTTCGATTTCCACAGCCAGCTCAGCCAGGTCTGCCAACTCATGTGCGACTGCGGCCTCGGCTACCTCACCCTCGGCCAATCCTCGCCTACGCTCTCCGGCGGCGAAGCCCAGCGCCTCAAGCTCGTCACCGAGCTCACCCGTGGCCTCGCGAGCTACCGCGAGCGTTCGCGCGACATCAAATTCCAGAACCTCTACATCCTCGAGGAACCGACCATCGGCCTGCACCTCAGCGACTGCGAGAAGCTCATCAAAGTCCTCCACGCCCTCGTGGACCAAGGCCACACCGTGGTCGTGATCGAGCACCACCTCGACCTCCTCGCCGAGGCGGATTGGATCATCGAACTCGGCCCCGTCGGCGGCCCGGACGGCGGCGAACTCCTCTACCAAGGCCCCCTCGCGGGTCTACTGAAACAGAAAAATTCACCCACCGCGCCCTATCTCCGCACGAAGCTGAAACCGCGCGAATAAGTCCGCCGCCATGGCAACGTCCTCATCTCCCGACGAAAGTCGTCCGGCATCTCGGCCGGCATGACCCCGCAAGGAGAAACTCCGCGCCACAAAAGGCCTGGGACAAACCTGACGCGCAACGCCAGCGGCTTCACGCCAGACGTCCCACGCGCATCCTGACGGAGATGCGCGTGCGTCGCGTCCGACCGCGGCAAAAGCCCGGCGACGTCTTTACCGCTCCCCCGCCAATCCGCTTCGAACCAGCAGCGCGCGCGGATCCGCGTCGCGCCCTCGAAAACGACGAAAGAGCTCGGCCGCATCCTCCGAGTTGCCCTTGCTCAGGATGTGTTCGACGAAGTCCGCCCCGACCTCGCGCGAAAACACGCCCGCTTCTTTCCAACGGGTGAACGCGTCCGCCTCCAGGACCTCCGCCCATTTGTAGGAGTAGTAGCCGGCGGCGTAACCAACCGGATCGGAAAACAAATGCCCGAAACGCCGCACGATGGTGCGCGCCGGCGGTTCCGTCGGGATCATGCAATCCGCGATCAGCGCACGCGCCTTCGCCTCGATATCGCCGTCGACGAATTCTTCCGCCCGAAGGTGCAACAGCAGGTCCATCTTCGCGAACTGCACCTGGCGCATCGCCGCGCAGGCCGCGCGAAAATTTCGCGCGCCGACCATCTTCTTGAACAAATCCTCGGGGATCGGCTCGCCGGTCTCGTGATGCCGCGCGAACAAGTCGAGCGACTCCCGCTCCCAACACCAGTTCTCCATGAGTTGCGAGGGCAGTTCCACGAAGTCCCAAGCCACGTTCACGCCGTTCAAGGATTTCACCGGCACCTCTCCGAGCAGGTGATGCAGGAGATGTCCGAATTCGTGGAAGATCGTCTCCACCTCGCGATGGGTGAGCAGCGCCGGACGGCCCTCCGTCGGGGGCGACATGTTTCCGCAGATGTATCCGAGGTGCGGCGCGCGCGAACCGTCCGGCCGCGGACCGCCGGTGACGAGATAGCCCATCCAGGCGCCGCCGCGTTTCGATTCGCGGGGATGCCAGTCCGCGTAAAACGAACCGAGATGGCGTCCCGCCTCGTCGTGCAGTTCGTAGAACTTCACGTCCGGGTGCCACACCGCTTCCGGCGCCACCGCCTTCTCGCTGATGCGCAATCCGAAAACGCGCCGCGCCAGCTCGAACATCCCCGATTGCACGCGTCCGACCTCGAAGTAGGGCCGCAATTCCTCCTCGTCGAAGGCGTGTCGCGCCTGCCGCAGCTTCTCCGCCCAATACGACACCTCCCAGGCTTTCAGGCGCGTCGTTTTCGTCGCATCCGCGTCCCCATCACCGTCCGGCGCCGCGCCGACGCTCCGGGCCTTGAATCGTTCCAGTTCGTCGCATTCGCGCGCAAACGCCTCCCGGCACCGCGCCTCGAAATCCGTCACGAACGCCAGCGCCCGTTCCCCGTCCTTCGCCATGCGGCGCGCGAGCACGAGATCGGCGAAGTTTTTCCTGCCGAGCAGCGCCGCCTTCTCGGCCCGGAGAGCGAGGATCTTTTGCGCGAGCGGACCGTTGTCCCATTTGCCGCCCTCCGCCTCGGCGCCGACCGCAGTCGCCGCGGCCCACACCTCGCGCCGCAACGCCTCGTCCTCCGCGTAGAGCATCACCGGCTCCTGCGAGGGCATGTGCAGCGTGAAACGCCACGCGGGCTTGTCCTCGCCGCCGACGCCTTTTTTCCGCGCGGACTCCCGCGCCGCGGCCACCGCTCCGGCCGGCAGCCCCTTCAACCGCGCCTCGTCCTCGATCACGAGATCCCAGGCGTTGGTCGAATCGAGCGTGTTCTCCGAATACTTCTGCGTGAGCTGCGCCAGCTCCGCCTCGATGCGCTCGAGGCGCGCGCGCTTATCCTCCGGCAGATCCGCGCCGGCCTCGCGAAAACTCGCCAGCGTCTCCTCGCGCAACCGCGCCCACACGCCCTCGGCCGCGCGCCCGCTCGGCGAGTCCGCGCCGGCCTTGAGTCGCGCCCATAGCGCGGCGTTGAGAGGGATGCTGGCGAAAAAGGCCGAGACCTTCGGCAGCACCGCGTTGTGCGCCTCGCGCACCGCCGGCGAATCCGCCACCGACTGCAAGTGCGTCACCTTCCCCCAGGCGAAGTTCAGGCGTTCGGTCGCGTCCTCCAGCGCGAGAAAGGTGTTTTGGAAGGTCGCCGGCGTCGTATCGTTCGCGATCGCGTCGACTCTGGCCTGCGCCTCGGCGAGCGCCGCCTCGATGCCGGGCACGACCCGGTCCGGCGTATGCGCCGCCCAGTTGATCTGGAAGCTTTCGTCGAGAAAGGGATTCGGGGCGGCGGAAAAGGCGGAGGAGTTGTCGGCGACCATGGGAGAGAAAAAAAGAGGAAGAAGAAACCTAGACCATCGCTTCCCTCCACGCTCCCGCAAGCCTTCCGCCACGATCGTTCAAATCGCGCAAACACTTGCCATTCATTCGTCAAAATCACCGCAAATCGGTGATGAAATCTATTCCAAGCCTGCAAAGCGTCGGGAAATCTCCCATCGCGTGCATAAAACCTGCGCTCGACGCACCTCCCGTCTCGTCTTCCCCTTGCGCACGCCACACATGGCCCCCGTCACCTCGACCGAGGCCCCCGCCGTTCTTCTCCTGGACGCCGAGGGCCGTATCCGCTTCGCCAACGCCGCCGCCGCCGCCGCACTCGGCCATCCCGCCGAGTCGCTGCGCGACCGGCTTTTCGTGTCGTTGCTCAGCTTCGAGTTTTCCACCGACGACCCCGTGATGCTCGCGATCCAGTGGGAGGCCCTGCGCGACGCCGCCGGCACCCGCCCCCAGAGCATCCGCCCGCTCGCCGGTTCCCACTTCCAGCTCCGATTGGAGCCGTGTCCGCCCGACGACACCACCTGGCTGGCCACCCTCGTCCGGCTGCCCGATCCCGGCGCCACCGACCCCGTCCCCGTCGCCCATCCGCTTCAGGACGCGCTCATCCACCTCGCCAACCGATCCACCATCGGCTTCTTCGACCTTCGCCTCGACACCGGCGAACTCGTCACCTCCGCCGGTTGGAAACGCATGCTCGGCTACACCGAGCACGAGTTGCCCGACACCCTCGCCACCTGGCGTCGTCTCATCCATCCGGACGACACCGCCGCCGCCCCCGATCACGCCCCTCGCCGGCAACCCGCCGGCTCCCGCCCCTTCTCCGTCGAGTATCGGCTCCGTCACCGCGACGGGCGCTATCTCTGGGTCGCCTGCGTCGGCGTGCGCGTCTTCGGTCCCGAAGGGGCCCTCCAACGCGTCTCCGGCCTTTACCTCGACATCACCGAACGCAAGGAGCTCGAGGAGATCAGCCTGCTCAACGACGAACGCCTCCAACGGCTTTCCACCCAGGGAGCCCTCGCCGCCTTCGATCTCGATTTCTCGACCCGCCACCATTGGTTCTCCGCCGCCTGGCATCGCCTGCTCGGCACCACGGCGGACGATCACGAGGAGGAACTCGGCGCGCTGCCCGAGCCGACCCCGCTTCTCCAAGCCCTCCCGACGGATCTCTCCACCGCCGGCCTCGCCGAGTTTTTCCGTCCCGCCCAGGCCGAAACCGGCGAAGGCCGCCGCACCGTGGAGCTGCGTTCCGGCCGCGGCGAACCGATCCCCGTCCTCGTCGGTTATCAGCGCGAGTTCAGCCGCCGCGGCGAGTTGATCCGCGTCACCGGCTACGCCATCCCGCTCGCCGGCCTCGGCGCCGCCCCCGGCGCCACCCCGCCCGAGCTGCTCGCCGCCGGCCTCGGCGCCATCGCCGAAGGCGTCGTCATGACCGACGCCCGTGGCCTCGTCGTCGCGATCAATCCCAAGGCCGCCTCGCTCCTCGGACGTCCCGTCCCCGACCTCGTCGGCAAGCCTCTCGCCGAAGTTTTCGTCCTCGTGCATCGCGCCAACGGCAAACCCGCCGAGGACGCCGTGGAAATGGCCCTCAACCAGGCCTCCGCCGACGAAACCCCGCCGCGCCTCGGCGATCTTCACGCCCTCGCCCCCGCCGAACCCGACGCCAAGCCGCGCCCGATCGTCTGGGCCGCCCGCGAAGCCCGGGATCAGGCGGGCGCCCTCGCCGGCTTCGTCATCGTTTTCCGCGATCCGGACGAGATGGGCCTCACCCCGGAGGAACTCGTCCGCGCCAACCGTTTCGAGTCCCTCGGACTCCTCGCCGGCGGCATCGCCCACGATTTCAACAACCTCCTCACCACCATCCTCGGCGGAGTCTCCACCGCCAAGGATAACCGCGACTTCAACCAGCTCGACGCCGCCGAGCAGGCCTGCCTCGCCGCCAAGCAGCTCACCCGTCAGCTCCTCACCTTCGCCAAAGGCGCCGGCTCCCACGCCTCGCGCCAGGTCGTCGCCCCCGCCGACCTCCTGCAGAACGCCGTGCGCATCGCCGCCGCCGGCAGTCCCGTCGTCGTCAAGGTCGAGGCCGCCCCCGACCTCGCCCCCATCGAGGTCGACAAAGGCCAGATCCTCCAGGTCGTCCAAAACCTCGTCATCAACGCCATCCAGGCCATGCCCGTGCCCGCCGACGGCCGCATCGTCGTCGGCGCGGAGAACGTCGACCTCGGCGAGCGCGAGATCGACCAGCTGCCCGCCGGACGCTACCTCCGCATCGACGTCCAGGACAACGGCAGCGGCATTCCCCCCGAGGTTCTCGCCCGTGTCTTCGATCCCTTCTTCACCACCAAGAAGTCGGGCACCGGCCTCGGTCTCGCCACCGTCGACTCCATCGTGCGCCGGCACGGCGGACGCATCTCCGTGCAATCCACGCCCGGCATCGGCACCTTGTTCAGCGTCTTCCTGCCTGTATCAACAAAACAACTACAGGAAAAGGTTCGCGCCGCCCCCGCCCTCCGTTTCGGCACCGGCCGCATCCTGTTCATGGACGACGACCCGAAGATCTGCGAGCTCACCGGCGCGATGATCGCCAGCCTCGACTACACGCACGACGTCGCGCGCAACGGCGAGGAGGCCCTCCAGCTCTACCGCCGCTACCTCAACGTCAACCGCCCCTACGACGCCGTGTTGCTGGATCTCACGGTCATCGGCGGCATGGGCGGCGAGGAGTGCTTCAAGCGCCTGCGCGAACTCGATCCCGACGTCCGCGCGATCGTCACAAGCGGCTACGACGACGACGACATGATCAAGCGCTACCTCGAGATGGGCTTCGTGGGTTACATCACCAAACCCTACCGGGTCGGCGATCTCGGCCGCGTCCTGAAATCCGTCCTCGGCGGCCGCTGAAGGCGGGGGGACGCGCGGCCCCGGTTTCGCCAAAAGAAAGAAGGCCGCGTCCCGGAGGATGCGGCCTTCTCGTGAAACGGGGTTCGGCCCTCGGAATCCGGCGGCAGCCGCTCAGCGGTTCGAGTAGAAGGCGTTGATCTTGTCCGCCACGTCGCGGAAGCCGATGTCCTCGCTGTAGATCAACTTGAACTCGTTGATCGCCTCCTCCTGACGGCCCATGCCCTCGTAGCACTCGGCGAGCTGATAGATGACGTCCTTCTTGAGGTCGTCCATCACCGGGATCTCGGACTTGGCGGTCTGGAACTGCTGCACCGCGAGGTCATACATCTTGCGCGCCTTGAGCGCGCGGCCCATACCGGCCAAGGAGGCGATGCGGACCTTGGGCGACTTCGTCGCCTGCTGGAAGTTGCCGATGGCGCCCTCGTAGTCGCCGGCGTCGAGCAGCAGATTGGCGAGCGAGAACCGGGCGGCGTAATCGTTCGGATAGCGCTCCACGTAGGCCTTCGCCTCGTCGAGCTTCACCTTGTTCAACTCGGCCTGCGCGGCTTCGAGCGCCTTCTTCGCGGCTTCGTCGCCGGGAGCCGCCGCCACCTTCTCGCCGGCGGCCTTCACCTTCGCCTCGAGCACCGCGATCGCGAGATCGCTCTGGAGCTTTTCCAAGGTCGCGTCGCCGGCCGCGGTGGGCAGCTGACGGGCCTTCTTCACGTATTCCAACGCGGAGGCGGGATCGTTGAGGCGACGGTAGCCGTCGATGATGGAGCGGTAGTGGTTGAGATTGTCCGGCTGCTGGGCCAGGCGTTCCTTGGCCTCCGCGATCAGGCGCTCGGTCATCTCCGTCGAGGTGACGACCTTGTTCGCCTGCTCGAGCGAGGTGGCCATGCTCTCGTCCTTGAGCTTCGCGCGGAAGGAGCTCTGCGACTCCCAGTTGCCCTTGTCCATCGTCTGGGCGACGGAGGCCTTGCGCATGAGGGCGAGCGCGTCGCCGTCCTGCGGACGGAGTTTGAGCAAATCGTCGGCGACCCGGACCGCCTCCTTGTGCATCTTCGCGGCGATGTAGGCCTCGGCGAGATGCACCAACGTGTCGTGGTCCTTCGGCTGAAGCTCGCGGATGGCTTCCCAGGCGAAAGTGGCGGTCTCCATCAGACCGAGCGCGGTGGCGTTTTCCGCCAGGCTCTTCAGGCCGGCGATGTTCGTCGGGTCCGCGAGCAGCATCTTCTCCGCGTTTTCGAACGCCTTCGCCGGATCCTTTTTCGCGGAGAACAAAAAGCCCGCCATCGTGACGGACCCGAACGCCTTGGAGAGGAGCTTGTTTTTGCTTTCGAGACGCTTCAGCAGCGCCACACGCTGCAGGCGTCGCACGGGCAGACAACCGGGCGCGTGCTTGAGGACTTGGGCGGTGACTTCGATCACATAGTCGAAGTTGCCTCGTTGCAGAGCGACTTGGGCAGTCTCGACCTGTTTTTGCAAACGAACATCGAGGGAGGTAAGGGGAACTTCCTGCATAGGGGGATCATGAGAAAGAGCCCATCGCCCTCGGAACGGTCAACGCTAGAGTGCTGGCGCCAAATCCCGTTTGGCGGCCTTTTCAAGCCGATTAAGCGCGCTCATGACCACCGTCTCGTCGCCCGCTTCCGCGAGCAAACGCAGCTTCGGTTCCGTGCCCGAATAGCGCGCCATCACTCTGCCGCCCGTGCCGAGTTCACGTTCCAAGGCGGCGATCTCCGCCGTCAGCGCGCGACACTCCGCGAGGGGGATTTTTTCCGCGACCCGCAGGTTTCTCGTGCCTTGGGGAAATTTACGTAGCACGCGACGCAGCTCGGACAAAGGTCGGTTTGTCGCGCGCATGACCTCGATGACCCCCAGCGCCGCGGCCAAGCCGTCCCCGGTGGGCGAAACCTTCAGGTTAACGACATGCCCGCTCGATTCCCCCCCGAGGGTGGCGCCGACGGCGATCAGCCTGGCGAGCACGTGGCGGTCGCCGATGTCGGTCCGTTCCACGCGGCCGCCCGCCGCGGCGACGGCGGCGTCGACGCCGAGGTTGCTCTGCACGGTCACCACCAGCGTGCGCGCATCGAGTTCCCCTCGACGCAGGGCGTCGAGGGCGAGGATCGTGAGGATCTCGTCCCCGTCGAGAACCGCGCCCGTCTCGTCGCAGAGCACGCAACGGTCTCCGTCGCCGTCGTGCGCCACGCCCAGGCGCGCCCCGCGCGCCACCACCTCCCGGGCGAGCCGCTCCGGATGCTCGCTGCCGACGCCGGCGTTGATGTTGGCGCCGTCGGGCGAGACGCCGATCGAGAACACCTCCGCGCCGAGACTCCGGAGCGCCGCCGGAGTCGTCCCCGCGGTCGCGCCGTTGGCCGCGTCCACCGCGATGCGCCAGCCGCCGAGCGCCCCGGGCGGCAACAAGGCGGCCAGATCGGCCGCGTAGGAATCCTCGCCCTCCGCCTCGGGCGGCAAGGGCGCCCCGCGCCAGTCGGGCGTCTCCCCCGGGCCGGGCAGCCGCGACTCGATGTCCGCCTCGTCCGCGTCGGACAGCTTCAGGCCTCCCGTATCGAAAAATTTGATACCATTGTCCTCCGACGGATTGTGCGAGGCGGTCACGGCCACGCCCAGGCGCGCGGCCCGGGCCTTCACCGCCCGCGCCACCGCGGGGGTGGGCGTCACGCCGAGCGAGAGCGGCGAAAGGCCTCCCGTCCGCAAACCGGCCGCCACCGCCGCCACGAGCGAGGGGCCCGAGGCGCGGGTGTCGCGCCCGATCAAGGCCGCCGAACCGGCCGGCGCGCCCGCGGCGATCGCCCGCCGGGCGGCGGCGCAGGCCAGCCGGGCCGCGAAATCCTCGTTGATCACCGGCCCGCCGTAGGGTCCGCGCACGCCGTCGGTGCCGAAATATTGCCGCTTCATGGAAAATGGCCCCGCGGGCGCTCAGGCGAAAAACTCGCGCGTCGCGGCGATCTTGGCCCGGACCGCTCCGCCGAGCAGCAGCTCCTTCGCGTAGCCCACCGCCTCCCCGGGCGAGGAGGTCCGTCCGCAGATCCAGAGCGCGACGGAAACGTTCAGGGCGATCGTGTCGACCAGCCCCTCCGGCCCGCGCCCGGCGAGCAGCGCGTCGACGAGCGCGAGGTTCTGCGCCAGGTCGCCGCCGATCAGCTCGGAAAAATCCGCGCGGCGGACCCCCAGCCCCTCCGGCGTCCAAATCGTATCCAGATCTTGGTTACGCCCGAAGCCGCGCACGCGCGTGTCGGTCGCGCTCGTGAGCTCGTCCACCCCGCGCCCGTCGGCGATGCGACCGTGGGCCGCGAGCCCGCCCGCGGTCCCCAACCGATGCAGGGTGTCGGCAAGCCTCGGCGCCCATTCCTCGGCAAACACCCCCATCAGCACATGCGCCGGACGCCCGGGATTGATGAGCGGACCGAGCACGTTGAAGACCGAGCGGCGTCCCTCGGCGGCGAGCCGCTTGCGCGCCGGCGCGATGTGCTTGAAGGCCGGGTGAAAAGCGGGGGCGAAGAAGAAAACGTAGCCGAGTTCTCGCAGCGCGCCGCGGAGTTTCTCCGGCGGCGCGTCGATCCGGAACCCGAGGCCGGCGAGCAGATCGGCGCTGCCGCATTTCGAGGTGATGCCGCGATTGCCGTGCTTCATCGCCGGCACCCCCGCGCAGGCGAGGGTGAGCACCACCAGGCTGGAAACGTTGAACGCGCCGGTGTGATCCCCGCCCGTGCCGACCACGTCGATCGCGCGAGGGGCGAATTCCCCCACCCCCGGATCGAGCGCCCGGGCGCGGAAGGCTTCGGCGAAAGCCGCGATCTCCGCCGGCGTCTCCCCCTTGTCCGCCAAGGCGCGGAGAAAATCCGCCTTCATCTCGTCGGCCGCCTCGTTCCCCGCCTCCGCCAGAGCCGTCGCGGCGACGGCGACATCGGAGGGGGCGAGTTCTCGCCCGTCACGCAGGCGTTGGGTAAATTCGAGGAGCTCGGACATGGTTGCGCGCGGAGAATTCCCGAGGCCGGCACCGGAGGGAAAGCATAAACTCGACAACCGGGCGTCCACCGTGAGGCCATGCCTTCATGCGTCGCACTCTCGCCCTTCTCCTCGCCGGCCTCTTCGCCACCTCCGCCCTCTCCGTGCGGGCGGCCGACGAACCCAAGTCCGCCACGGACGTCGTCGTGCGGACCTCGGAGGCGGATTCCGCGTTCGCCGTTCCCGACGCCATCGACGCGGTGACGCTCGGTTTGGTCGAGGGCATCACGGAATTTTTGCCCATTTCCTCCACCGGGCATCTTGTGATCGCGAACCACTTTCTGGGTCTGGAAAGCGACGCGGTGATCGGCGCCGACCGAAAAGGGCGGCCGGTGACGATGAAAGACGCCGCCGACACCTATGTGGTCGTCATCCAGATCGGCGCGATCGCGGCGGTGGTGCTGCTCTATTGGAGCCAGATTTCCCGCGTGCTCGCGGGCTTGGCCGGGCGCGACCCCTCCGGACTCCGGCTGCTTCGCAACCTCTTTCTCGCCTGCCTCCCCCCCGGGTTCACCGCCCTCCTGTTCCAGAAATTCATCAAAACGCATCTTTTCTCGATCCAGACGGTCGCTTGGGCGCTGCTGGTCGGCGCGGCGATCATGTGGAGCGTGGAGCGCTGGCGTCGTCGACGCGACGCCGACGCGCCCGCCGGCGCCTATTCCAGCGAACGAAGCGGAGCGGATCTCTCTCCCGTCCAATCCCTCGCCGTCGGCTTCGCCCAGTGCCTCTCCCTCTGGCCGGGCATGAGCCGCTCCATGAGCGCGATGGTCGGCTGCTATCTGGTCGGATTGCGCCCCGCCCGCGCCGCGGAGTTCAGCTTCCTCGTCGGCCTCCCGCTTCTGGGCGCGGCGGGGCTGAAGGACGCCTGGAGCGGAGGTGCCTCTGTCATCACCGCCTTCGGCTGGACCAACGTCCTCATCGGCTTGGTTGTCGCCTTCGTCAGCGCGGCCCTGGCCGTCCGGCTCTTTGTCGGCTTCCTCACCCGCCACGGCCTCGCCCCCTTCGCGATCTACCGCGTCATCCTCGGCGTGGCCTTGCTGGCCTTCGTCTGGAACGCTTGAAATTCCTTGTGAATAACTCCCGACATCGCGCTTGACCGCCCCGGGCGCGACGCTCATTTCAATCAATTTTTTCCACCTGAAAACCCGCGTGGCTCGCGCCGCGCCCCACCACCAAACCACTTCCCACCATGGCCAATCCGAAACGCAAGCAATCCAAACGCCGCAGCGCCAACCGCCGTGCCGCCAACGCCTTCCAGGCCCCCGAGTTCGCCAAGGATCCGGTCGACGGCACCCTGTTCCGCCCGCACCGCGTGAATCCGAAGAACGGCATGTATCGCGGCCGTCAGGTGCTCGACGTTTCCGTCTGAGCCCGTTTTTCCCGCAAACTCTCCCGAGTTTTTGCTCCCTCCGATGGGCACGCCCACCGCTCCCGCGGGACGCATCGCCATCGACGCGATGGGCGGTGATCTCGGCCCCGCCGAGGTGGTTGCCGCCGCGCAACTCGCTCTCGCCGACTCCCGTCTGGCCAACGATCTGACGCTGGTCGGACGCTCTGACGTTCTCGAGCCCCTGCTTTCCCGGCACGGGCTCGCTTCGCATCCACGGGTGCGTTTGCACGCCGCCTCCGAGGTGATCACCATGGAGGACAAACCGCTCAAGGCTTTGCGCAGCAAAAAGGACGCCTCGATGGTTCGTGCCATCGAGTTGATCAAGGCCGGCGAGGCCGGCGCCGTCGTCAGCTGCGGCAACACCGGCGCCCTCATGGCCGGAGGCACGCTCCGCCTCCGCACGCTCGACGGCATCGACCGCCCCGCCCTTGCCGCGGTCATCCCGCGCGCCAACGGTTACTTCATTCTCATCGACGCAGGCGCGAATCCCGACGCCGAACCCCGGCATCTCGTGCACAACGCCCTCGTGGGCAGCCACTACGCCCGAGTGATGTTCGGCTGCGACCGCCCCCGGGTCGGCCTCCTCACCATCGGCACCGAGGAGGGCAAGGGCAACGCTCTCTCCACGGCCACGCACGAAATCCTCAAGCGCGCGAACGCCGCCGGCCTGCTCAACTACGCCGGCCCCACCGAGGGGTTCCAGGTCTTCGCCGACCATTGCGACGTCGCCGTGTGCGACGGCTTCGTCGGCAACCTCCTTCTCAAGAGCTGGGAATCCCTCGCCAAGTTTTTCAAAGGAACGCTCGAGACCGAGTTGAAGGCAAATCCGCTTCGTCTGGCCGGGGCGGCGCTTTCCCGCGGAGCATTCAAGGCGCTCAAGGCGCGGATGAATCCCGACCGCTACGGCGGCGCCCCTCTGCTCGGCCTCCGCGGCAACGTCCTCAAGGCGCACGGTTCCAGCAACCGCCACGCCCTCCACGCCGCCATCATCGCGGCGGACAAGGTCCTCCGCGCCGACTTCCTCGGCCAGGTCGCCCACGACACCGCGGCCATCAACGCAATCATCGAAGCCCCCGCCTCCCCCCAGGAATCTCCGGCCTCCGCCGCCTCCGCTTGATCGCAGCCCGGACGCCTTGCTCCATTCTCCACCCGCGCCCGTGTCCACCTCGTCCCCCTCCACCATCGCCATTCTTGGCACCGGCTCCCACGCCCCCGGGCGCGTGCTGACCAACGACGAGCTTTCGCGCCAGGTGGATACCTCCGACGAGTGGATCGTCACGCGCACCGGCATCCGCGAACGCCGCATCGCCGGCTCCGACGAACCCACCTCCTCGCTCGCCGCCGACGCCGCCCGCGCCGCCCTCGCCGACGCCGCCCTCCAGCCCGCGGACATCGACCTTCTCATCGTCGCCACCTGCACGGCCGACATGCCGATGCCCTCGACCGCCTGCCTCGTGCAATCCGCCCTCGGCATCGGAGAGCACGCCGCCTGCGTCGACCTGAACGCGGCCTGCACCGGCTTCGTCTACGCCCTCGAACACGCCTGGGCCCTGCTCGCCACCGGTCGCTATCGCCACGCCCTTGTGATCGGCGCCGAGAAAATCTCCTCCCTCCTCGACTGGTCCGATCGCACCACCTGCGTCCTCTTCGGCGACGGCGCCGGAGCGGTCGTCCTCGGCCCCGCGCGCCGTGACAATTCCGGCATCGTCGACGTCCGGCTCGGCGCGATCCCCGGAACCGCCGATCTTCTCGCCGCCCCCGCGGGCTCGCCCGCAGGCTCCCCGCCCCGCATCGTGATGAAGGGCCGGGAGGTCTTCAAATTCGCCGTCCGCGGCATGGAGGAAGTCACCCGCGAACTCCTCGCCCGCAACCAGCTCGCCCCCTCCGACGTCGCGTTCGTCGTCCCCCACCAGGCGAACCTTCGCATCATCCATTCGCTGGCCCAATATCTCGGACTTCCCGCCGAAAGGCTTGTCGTGAATCTCGACCGCTTCGGCAACACCTCCGCCGCCTCCATCCCGATCGCCCTCGACGAGGCCCGCCGTTCGGGACGGCTGACCCCCGGCGATCTCCTGCTGTTTGTCGCGTTCGGGGCGGGCTTGACCTACGGAGGGGCCTTGGTTCGCTGGTGACCCACACCATGTTCGCCTTCGCCCGACGTATCGGAATTATCACTACAATCTTTATCGCGTGGGCGTTTTTGGCCGGGGCCGCGGTCCGCGCCGACCTCGTCTGGGAACCCTCCACCGGCTGGCGCGTCGAGGGCGGCGCGCTCTCCCCCTTCCTCTCCAGCCCCGAGGGCAAAAACGCCAAGGCGCTCATGGACGCCGCCCGTCGCGCCGAGGACGCCGGCCAGACCGGCAAGGCCTTCAAGACCTACAACAAGGTCCTCAAGAAATACGGTTCCTCCGTCTACGCGCCCGAGGCTCTCTTCCGCACCGCGAAATACTACGAGAATCGTCGCCAGTTCACGAAGGCGTTCCGCAATCTTCAGCGCATCATCGCCGAGCACCCCTCCTACTCGCGCTTCAACGACGTGCTCGGCGCCGAATACCGCATCGCCGACCAGCTCGTGAAGGGCACCCGCCCGCTTTACTTCGGCGTGATTCCCGGCTTCCGCCAGCGCGAGAAGGGCATCGAATTCCTCGAACAGATCGTCACCAACGCCCCCTACAGCGAATACGCCGCGATCTCGCTCATGAACGCGGCCCGGGCTTACACCGAAGCCGGCGACCGCGACGCCTCGATCGATGCCCTCGATCGTATGATCAACAACTACCCCGAGAGCTTCCTCACCCCCGACGCCTACCTGAAGCTCGCGGAAACGCAGGCCTCCATCACCCAAGGTCCCGCCTACGATCAGGCCTCCACCCAGCTCGCCCTCACCTATTTCCAGGATTACCTCATCCTCTACCCCGGCGAAGCCGAGGCCGCCGTCGCCACCCAAGGCTTCAACGACGCGCGGACCATGCTCGCGGAAAGCAAGATGACGATGGGCGATTTCTACTACAAACACCGCTCCAACTACAAAGCCGCCCGGGTGTTCTACAGCGAGGCCATCACCATTTACCCCGATTCCGCCGTCGCCGATCGCGCCCGTCGCCATCTCGCCGACATCGAGAAGATCGAATCGGGCGAGCATCCCTCCCTCGAAGTCGCGCGCCCCGGTCCCCGCGGAAAGCGCTTCTGGCTGTTCTGAGCCGCCTCATTTTTCCGCCGCGTCCGCCAGACACTTCCCGTAACGCGGCCCGCACCTTTTACGCTCCCCGCTTTTCCGTCCCGTTCGCTTCTTCGTCCCGCCCTCATGTCACGCCGCCTCGCCGCTCTCTTCCTTCTCGCCTTCGCCGTCTTCGGCGCCGCCTGCGCCCATTACCGCCTCGGCACCGGCGTGGAGCGTGACTACGAGTCCATCTTCATCGCCCCGGTGGACACCAACGCCGTCATCCCGCAGTCGTCCGCGGTGCTCGGCACGCAGATTCGCGAGGCCTTTCTCCGCGACGGGCGTCTGCGCGTGGTCAACACCCCCGAAGAGGCGGATGCCATCCTCACGGTGAAACTCGAACGCCTCCGGCGCGACAGACGCACCTCCCTCCCCACCGACGGCGGCCTCGCCCGCACTTTCGATCTCCACCTCGAAGCGTCCGCCACGCTTCGCGACGTGAAAGGTGAAAAAACCTGGTTCACCAACCGCGAGATCCTCGTCGAGCGCCAGATTTTCACCACCGACGGCACCTCCGTCGCCACGCCCGGCGGTCCTTACCTTGTCCCGCAGCAGCAGACGCAGGCTGAATACGCCCTGGTGCCGATCCTCGGCGAAGACTTGGCCGCCCGCGTCAAAGCCGCCGTCCTCGACACTTGGTAAGTTGAAGCATCACCCGGCCACGACCTCGCATCCGACGCGCCGACGGGGCACGCGATCAGCTTAACGCCTGGACGCCTCGTCCAAAAGGGCCCGGCTCGCCGCCTCCAACTCGCGCCCCGCGTCGAGGTCATTTTCCCAATCCAGGCCGGCCTCCCGCCACGCCGTTTCACGCCCGCTCGCCAGCGCCGTCCAAGCCCGGCCCAACGATCCGGCCGCATTGCGGTAGAACGGATGCAGGCGAAGAAAGTTCGCCTCGATCAATCGCGCGCGTTCCCCCCGCTCCACCCGCAACCAGGCTTCGCCACGCGACCCCCACTCGCCACACGCGGGCAACACCCGTTCCTCGTTCGTTCGCGGGTCGAAAGCCACGAGCCTGGCCACCCGCTCGATCCACAATCGACTTTCCGCCGGATCCATCACCGGCCGATTGCGCATGGACACGAGCCGCCCCGCCGCCACCCGCCAGGCCAATTCCCATTCGCGCGCTTCCGTCGGACGCGGCGTCAAACGGGAAAACTCCCGCACGAGCGCCGCCCCCGGCGACTCGCCCCCGAGAATCGCTCCCACGAAACGGGGCCACCCATCGCTACGCCCGCTTTCCTCCCTCAACCAAAGCCACACCCCATACGCCGCCGCCCGCAGGACCGACTCCGATTCGTCGGATTCGCCTTTCTCCCAAAACAAAATCTCCCTCAGCCCGGCCACGCGCTCATTCCCGGCGACCTCCGCCTGCCATGCGTCGAACATCGCCGGATTCTCCGCGACCACCACCGCCTCCGCGGCCGCCGCAGCGAGCCAGGCGGGCGCGACCGCGCGCTCCGACGATATTCCGACCAACAACGCCTTTCGTAGCAAAGCCCCCTCGGCGAGCGCCGCCAACCATCGCCGGTCCCGGGCCGCGCCGTCATCGCCGTCGCCGCGAATCCACACGCTCACCACGCCCGCCGGTCCCGCCTCCACCCGCGAACGGATTTCCCCCCAGCCCCATTTTTCATCCGGCACCAGCCGCACCGTGATCGCCACGGGCAAACGTCCGGGAAGCCCCATCGGCGCCCGCCATTCCTGCCAAGCCGCCGCGGCCAACTCGGCCAGTCGCACGCCTTCGGCTCCCGGTTCAGTGACCACCTCGAAGCGTCCGCTGCCCGCGCCGAGCAAATGCACCGGCACCGGCTCCCCGCCCGCGGCCGCCCGCAGCGGGAACACGACACCGAGAAAAACCAGCGCGAACCGCCACGCCAACGCCTTCCGCCCCGCCCGGCCTCGCCCTGCCGAAAACATCTCCCGCTTTCAGCTCACTTCAGCGCGATCACCAAGGTGTCGTCGCGCACCGTGATTTCCCGGGCCTCGCGCAACACCTTCTCCACCACCGGAGGCGGCTGGGCGGCGCCGAAGCGATCGGCCAGCAGAGGGAACAACGCCGGGACCTTGTGCAAGGGCAGCGCCCCGAGCCGGGCCTCATCCGCGACGAAACGCCAGCCGGAGTCCGCTTTTTCGAAACCACCGCGCGCCTGCAGCACCAACGGGTATTCCGAACCGAAGAAATTAAAGGTGTTCACCAAAGCGATCTGCAGCTCCGTCCCCACGAACCGGAAATTCGGAGCGCCCGCGAGAATCATCAAGGTCCGGCCCTTCACGTCATCCTCGAGCTTCGCCGGTTCGAAGGTGTTCTCGGCCCACGCGTTCAACTCCGCCTCGGTGAGGACAACCTCCCCGCGCGTGTTCTCGGTCAACGCGTCGTGTTTCGTCCGCCAAGCACGTCCCGAAGGCGAGCCGGGGGTTCCGAGCACGCAGTAAAGTTTGCCCGCCTCCTCATCCTCTTTCGGCGCGGTCTTCAACACCTCCACCGGCTGGGCGGCGAGATGAACGGCGGCCAAAATCGCCCCGAGCACGAGGCTCAGGACGGCGCCGACAAAAGCACTGATGACTCCCGGGGATTTGCGTTCGATGGAAGAGGCCATGTTGGGAAAATGGAGTTTTTCAGCCGCGCGCGGCGCGCAACGACGACTCCACATGATGGAAGACCGCCGCATACGTCGCGCCAAAAAGCGCGAAGGCCGCGAACAGGGTGAAGGTCAAAAATGGCAGCGCGCTCACGAGCAACCCGATCAGGGCAAGCGTCGGCACCAGCAAGATCGGCAAGGTCGCCCGCAGCATGCGCAGCAGAACCCAGGGCCGAAACGCGTCACGATAGTCTTCACGCTTCTGATACAGGTAGATACCCGCCGCCGTGAGCGGGAAACACAGCAGCAACACCGGCATCATCGGCGTGTAGCTGAACAACCCGGCGCCCAACCAATAGAGCGGCCGCGTCAGAAGCCACGCCACCGAGAGCGGCGCGACCGTGAACAAAAGAAAGATGACGAACACCGGCACGCCCTGCGTGAACAGCCGCCCCCAGTCCTCCCACTCCGGCATCTCCATCGGCTCGCCGCGCCGCACCCGGTTCATCAACTCGTAAAGATAGCCGCAGGCGAAGAAGTGCGCCACCGGCACCGCAAGCAGCACAGCCCCGAGCAAACACTTCAAAATCCAGGAAGGGTCCGAGAAGAGACGTTTGCAAACGAGTTCGAGCGTGGGCATTGCAGCGCGGAATTTTTGCGGGAATCCTCCGCGCGTCGATGGACTTCTCAATCAAATTAAACGATCTGGCCGCCCGGACCGAAACCGCGCTCGACACCCTCGTGCCCGCCCTCCCATCCGGCGCCCCCTCCGGCCCGGCCCGAATCCACGAAGCCATGCGCTACAGCCTGCAAGCGGGCGGCAAACGGCTTCGCCCCGTCCTCGCCCTCGCCGCCGCCGAGCTCTCCGGCGGCGAAGACGGCCTCTCCGCCGCGCTGCCCGCCGCCGCCGCCATCGAATGCGTCCACACGTATTCGCTGATCCATGACGATCTTCCCTGCATGGACGACGACGACCTGCGTCGGGGCCGCCCCACCTGCCACCGCGCCTTCGACGAGGCCACCGCCCTGCTCGCCGGCGACTCCCTGCTCAACCAAGCCTTTCTCATCCTCGCCGACAGCTACGGCGATCGCCCCGCCCTCGCCGTCCGGTTGATCCGCGAACTCGCAGACACCGCCTCCGGCCGCCGCCTCGTCGGCGGACAGATGCAGGACCTGCTCGCCGAAAACGCCGCCTCGGAGGGCTGCCCCCCCGCGACCGCCGCCGATCTCGAGTTCATCCACCTCAACAAGACCGCCGCCATGCTCGAGGCCTCCCTGGTTTGCGGCGGACTCGTCGGCGGATTCGACGATCGCCGACTCGAAACACTCCGCGCCGCCGGACGACATCTCGGCCTGGCCTTTCAAATCGTCGACGACGTCCTCGACGCCACGGCCGACACCGCCGCGCTTGGCAAGACCGCCGGCAAGGACGCCCGTGCCGGCAAGACCACCTACGTCAGCCTGCACGGTCTCGAGGCCGCGCGCAGCCTTGCCGCCCAGGAAACCGAAGCGGCCAACGCCGCCTTGCGCGCTCTCCCCGGAGACACCGGCTTCCTTCTGCAACTGGCCGATCACATGCTCCGGCGCAAAAACTGAACGCCGACCACCACAACGGAGCAAAATCGACCTTGCGCTTTGCGCCTCGCTTACCCTTTTTCGCCATCTGCTCCGGAGAGATGGCTGAGTGGCCGAAAGCGGCGCTTTGCTAAAGCGTTATAGGTGTAAAAGCCTATCGGGGGTTCGAATCCCCCTCTCTCCGCCAGCTTTTTCCCGAGCTACGACTCGGATATCGAGTGTGCTACGAACCCTGTAAGACGGCGTCGGGTTTGACCAATTCCGGCAGTGGTTTGATCAATCGCCGGTAATCGCGAGCGCGTGGCACATACCGCTGCGCCGCCCTTGCAAGGCCCGTGCGGCCCGCTTTCTCCCCCGCTGCATCAGCCCTCCAACGTGATCGCCGTCGACGTCACCCCGTCGCCGTCGCGTCGTAGGCGGATCTGGCGGCGCGCCCCCTTTGGGACCATGTAATTGAACTCGCCCGGATTGCCGCTCCAGTTCGATGCCCACGCACTCCAGCTGGTCCAGCTGCCATCACTGCGACGACTGCGGACTTGGATAGTGTGCGGCACTGCGACGTAGTCGATCCCGGCCGGCTTCTCGACCAGGTAGCGCACGACGTAACCCGAGGAACCGTTGAAATTAGCGAACCAGACGTAGTAAGGCCCATCGGCAAGCGCGCCGATCGGCGGCGGGACCGGCGTCGACGAGGTATAGCGAAACACCGTCAGCTCCCGCTGCACCACCCGGCCCGTAAGGTCGCGCGCCTGCACGACCAGGCGGTGATTGCCCTCCACCGCGGGCACGATCGGCACTCCGCCGACGCCCGTCGTAGCAGTGAACGTGTAGCTGCCGGTCGCCGGGATGAGCTTGCGCAGATATTCCGTGTAGTTCGCCCCGGTGTCCTCGGAAACAGAAAACACCGCCACCTCGGCGATGTCGCCCTGCTGATCCTCGAAGCTCACTTGGAGCGCGAGCGCGCCCGAGGTCGGCACCTGAGCGCCATTGATAGGCGCCACGATCGATATCTGCGGTGCCTTCTGGACGCCGATCGGGAACGTGTATGAGCGCTGCGGTCGCCAGATCCAGCGCACGGTGATCTTTCGTTCGCCGGCAAATAGAGGGAGCGGGATCGCCTGCTGATTCGTCGCCAAGCTCTCCGGTGCGGTTGGCACCTCGGCCAGCTCGGTCGGTTGTTGCTTCGGTGACTTAGGCATGAGGGTCGAGGGGACGGAAAATCGCGGTCATGCGTTTGGTCGCGGTGGCGTCGGCGAGCGTGCGCAGGCCGGCGCTCCTCCGGCTCCACGTCTCCAACAGGAAGCCACCGGGCACGACGAGAGCGACGTGGTGCGTGCAGAGGCCGAACCGGTGCGTCGTGATGTCACCCGGCTGAAGTTGCGCGACCTCCACGGGGCTGATCTCCGCCAGCAGGCCACCAGAGCCACAACGCGCGCGCAACCACGGCAGAATGATCTCCTCGCGGTGGTGGCGAGCGTGGCTTGCCTTCCCCAGCGGCATCGCCTCGCCAAAGGCCCAGCCCGCATCGGCGAGCACACCCCACGCGAGACCGTGGCAGCACGCACCACCGAGTGGTCCACGCACGCAGCCATTGTGTGCGAACGGCGTGCCGACCCACGCCTGAGCCGCGGCTTCGAGCGCGGCCAGGCGCTCCGGCGTGCGAAAGAAGGGAGCACGGCGATCCATCACTTCTTCCCTCCACTGTTGTATTTCCGGCGCACGTTGATGCTCGGATTGGTCGTCGGGATTGATGGGAATCCACGGAAGCGCTCCATGTTGGCGAACTTTGTCCGGCACGTCGTTAGCAGGCCGTCGCAACCAGGCACCAACGTCCACGTCTCGACAGCAGTCGGCGCCGGATTGAGCTGAGCGGACAGCGTCACTTCGACGGCGATCGCACCCGCGACCGAGTCCACGATGCCGATGATCTGTGGCGCGCGACCGGCCCGCGGACGCACGACGTATCCACCCGCAAAATATCCGGCAGTGAACGTCGGCAATGGCGCGCCATCGCGCCATGCGAACGATGAGAGTGTGTGCTTGAAGCCGAGCGGCTGCGGGTAGGCACGCTCGGCGGTGAACGTCCACTGGCTGCGGTCAAGGCCACACGCGCGCGGATTAAACACCTCCGAGGAGCACGTCGGCTGGAGCAGCCAGCGTGGCGCCGGTTGTTCGAGCAACGCGCCGAAGCCACCGACCATCAGGGTAAGCATCGGGCCGGACCACTTCACGGCGCGCACGCGGCCAGCCCATATGGTCGTGGCGTCGATCAACTCGCCGGCGAACGGCGTGCCTTCGTGGATTGTGATTGTGAGCGGTGCGGGCGCGCGCTCGTGCAGGTAGCGTGCAAACGGACTGTCGGGCCAGTCCCGCAGCGTGATCGTCGCCTCCGATGCATCGAGGTTGATGCGCTCTTTCAAGTCGCTGTGGTTGATCTGCCCTGGCTCGAATAGTGCGCCGTCGAGCTCCAGCGCGCTCGCGTAGCTAGTGCGCCGCCACGTGACCGTGCCGTCGGAGATCTCATAGCACCAAGCTAACGGGCATCGGGTTCTACGTGACCACGCCCAATTCCACCACCCGGCTCGATTCGCTTGTTATCACGGCCGTGGTTCCGGAGCCCTCGACCTACGCGGCCCTGCTCGGTGTTGCCTCGCTGCTCGCCGCCGGATGCAGGCGCCGCTCGCGTAAATAACCGCCCCTCGCTCGAGGTCTGCCTGTAATAACTCGGCCATCGCGTCTTCAGCCACGAGCCCGGCTCGAACGGCGAAGAAGCTGCGATGGCTTTTCTGTTTAATCCCGCTCGTGCCGGGCGCGGAATTTTCGCGGCGACTCCTTGAGCTGCTTCGTGAACCAGAACGAAAACTGGCTCAGATGGCCGAAACCGGTCTCGTAAGCGACCTCCTTGATGGTGTGCCCGTCGCCTTGCAGTAGCGCGCAGGCGGTCTGCAAGCGGCGCTGATTCCAAAACTGCGCGGGCGTCATGCCGAGTTCCTGCCGCCACAGTCGATCGAGCTGGGCGGCGCTGAGATTGCATCCGCGCGCCAGCACCTCGCGCGAGAAGGGCGTGCGCAGGCTGGCCAAGGCGAGTTGCTGGCGCGTTTCGCGCACCCGCGCATTCCGGATAAGCGGCGCGTCGTAGCGCATGCCCGCGGGCTCCAGCAACTCGAGCAATCGGCTGAAAAACGACGCGGTGGCCTCCTGCAACGCGATCATCTCCGCGAAGGTCGCCGGTTCAGATTGCGGCGTGAGCGCTCCCTTCGCGTCCGCGCGCCGAAGAATGGCGGTGTCGCGCAGGCGCCGCGCGCGCTTCTCCAAAGCGGCATCGGGCTCCAGCGTGACGAGCGGGCGCCCGGTCCACACCGCGGCGTTGGACGGACTCTCGATCAGCAGATGGATCGAAAGGATCCGCGCAGATTCGCTAAAATCCTGAAATCGCTCCCCCGGCTGACAAACAATCCACTGGCCTTTGCGCGCTTCACCGGTTTCCCCGTTTTTTGTCATCCGCACGGACCCTTCCTGCAGATGGAAAACCGTGAAAACCACTCCGTGAAACAGACCGTGCCGGCCGATCGGCGGTCCCGCCAGACAGCGGAGCAAGGTGACCCGCAACCCGTCCCAGTAGGAAGGTGTGGCTTGGATCGGAAACGAGCACATGCACAGATCTGTAAACTTTTTGAGCAGCGGTATGAAGTCTTGAATGCTGTCCGCCCGCACCCGCGCGGCAGGCTTTAGGGCAACCCTTTCCCCGCCCTCCATGAACGAAACCATCCCCGAAAGCGTGATCGAGGCTCAGGATATTCCCGCCTTGGTCGACCGACTCTTGCTCAAGGCCGATCCCGCCGCCTTCCCCCTCCTCGGCGAACTCGCCACGCCGCGCTCCACCGCGCAGATCCGCTCGTCGCGCATCGGCGTCGGCTTCGAGACGCTCGACCGCTTCATGTTCGATCCGGAGCGCGTGTATCCGTTTCTCGCTACGCTCGGCGCCAAGTGGGCGCGCGTGCAGTCCGGCTGGAGCCGCTGCGAAACGACCAAGGGCGTGCACGATTTCGCCTGGCTCGACGTCATCGTCGACAAGCTCCGCGCCGCCGGCGTGCAGCCGTTTTTCTCCCTCAGCTTCGGCAACAAGCTCTACATGCCCGACGCGCCGCACGAGTCCGCCGTGGGCTGCGTGCCTCTCTACTACGGCGACGAGGCGCGCGAGGCCTGGCTCGTCTACGTGCGCGCGCTGGCCGCGCACTTCCGCGGACGCGTCGACCACTGGGAGGTGTGGAACGAGCCGAACATCCCGCAGTTCTGGCAGCCGCGGAAACCCTCCGGACGCGACTACGCCGAGCTCGTTCGCATCACCGCCGACGCCGTGCGCTCATCCATCCCCGACGCGGTCATCATCGGCGGCGCGATGTCGAAACTCGACCCGCACTTCCTCGAGGAGTCGCTGAAGGCCGGCATGGCGGGCGACATCGACGTGTTCTCCTTCCACCCCTACCAGCTCGTCCCCGAGCACAACCTGCAAAACATGCACGACCTCGTGCGTCGCCTGCTCGACCGCTACGGAAAGGGCCGGCGCATCGCGATCTGGCAGGGCGAAAACGGCTGCCCCTCGCAGACCGAGGGCCACAACGACGACTGGCTCGGCGTTTACGACATGGACCAGGTCACGCAGGCCAAGTGGATCTCCCGCCGCTTGATGATCGACCTGAAGATCGGTTTCGACCGGCTGCTCTACTTCCACGCCGTCGATCTGATGGACCGCCCCTATCGGCAGGCGGGCGGAAAGATCAACCGCCCCGTAATGATGGGGCTGATACACGGCAAACGCTACGAGCCGAAATACTCCTTCGAGGTGATGCGCCGCGTATGCTCGCTCTTCGACGACGAGAGCGAACGCCGCGAGCTCTACGTCCGCTTCGCCGAGGTCGACCTGCGCCGCCCCGCGCAAAGCGGGCTCCTCGCCACGCCGGTCTGCGCGAGCTTCGCCCGCCACGGCGCGCCGATCTACGCCTACTGGTTGACCGAAGACCCGCAGCAAAAGGCGCCGCCGCGCGAGATCGACCTGACGGTGTGGTGGGACTCCGACCTGAAAATGGAGCGCCCCGTCTTGCTCGATCTGCTGACCGGCCGCGTGCACGACGCCTCGGCCTGCGCGCAGGACTTCATCCTCGACGGCGCCGTGGTCGGCCGCCGCTTCCGCCTGCCGCTCACGGATTATCCGCTCGTCCTCACCGACGCCGCCATCCTGCCCATCAAATGAAACTCACCTCGCTCAAGACCTTCATCTGCGACGCCTACCGCACGAACTGGGTGTTCGTGAAAATCGAGACCGACTCCGGCCATCACGGCTGGGGCGAGGCCACGCTCGAATACCGCGAGCCCACCGTCGCGCAGGCCGTGCACGAACTCGAACGCGGTCTGCGCGGCCGCGATCTCTCGAACATCGAGGCGTGGTGGCAGGACGCCTACCGCGACGCCTACTGGCGCGGCGGCCCCGTGCTCATGAGCGCACTCTCCGCGGTCGAGATGGCGCTCTGGGACATCAAGGGGAAGGCCCTTGGCGTTCCCGTTTACCAGCTCCTCGGCGGCAAGGTCCGCGACACCGTGCCGTGCTACGCCAACGGCTGGTTCGCCAACGCGAAGACGCCCGACGAGTTCGCCGCCTGCGCTAAAAAAGCCGTCGCGCTCGGTTACAAGGCCCTCAAGTGGGACCCCTTCGGCTCGGTCTTCCGCACCATTTCGGCGCAGGGTCTGCGCGACGCGCTCGCCGTCGTCGACGCGGTCAAATCCGCCGTCGGCACGAGCGCCGAGATCCTCATCGAAGGCCACGGACGCTTCGAGTTGCCCGCCGCGCGTCGCATCGCCCGCGCTCTCGAGGACTACGACGTGCTCTGGTTCGAGGAGCCGCTCATCCCGGGCAATCTGGAAAACTACGCGCGGCTGCGTCACGAGACGCGCACGCCGATCTCGATGGGCGAGCGACTCTACACGCGCTGGGAGTTTCGCGAGGTCTTCGAACGAGGTTGCGCCGACTTCGTGCAACCGGACGTCTCTCACGCCGGCGGCATCTGGGAACTGCGCAAGATCGCCGCGATGGCCGAGGTCGCGCAGGTCGCCTTCTGCCCGCACAATCCCTCCGGTCCGATCGCCAACGCCGCCACGCTTCAGCTCGCCGCCTGCACGCCGAATTTCCTCTACCTCGAAACCATGGCGACCGACGTGCCGTGGCGCGCTGAGGTGGCGCGCGAGACGTGCAAGCTCGTCAACGGCGAGATGAGCATCTCCGACGCGCCCGGCCTCGGCGTCGAGATCAACGAGGAGGCGATCGCCGCGCATCCCTATCAAGTCCACGACCTGCGTCACTACACCGGCGCGCTCACCGCGATTCGTCCGCCCGACGCCACCCCGACCTTCTGATTTTCCGCCATGGTTCCCTCGCCCCTCCCCGATTTCTCGGGTCGCACCGTGCTCGTGACCGGTTCCACGCAAAACCTCGGTCACACCATCGCGCTGCTCTTCGCGCGCGCCGGCGCCCGCACCATCCTGCACGGCCGCGCGCTGGCCGACGCACAGGCGGCCTGCGATCGCATCCGCGCCGAGGTCCCCGCCGCCAACCTGCACGCGGTGAACTTTTCCCTCGGCGACGCCGCCGCGATCGACGCCGCTTTCTCCGATCTCAAGCAGCGCGACCTCGCGCCCGACATCCTGATCAATAACGCCGCGCATCTCGGCCTCGGTTCCGACACCTCCTTTCTTGGGCAAACACCCGAGTTTTTCCGCGAGGTGGTGGACGCGAATCTCCACGGCACCTTCCGCTGCTCGCAGCTCGCCGCGCTGGAGATGCGCGCGCGCGGCAAGGGCGGCGCGATCATCAACATCACCTCGCTCGCCGGCGAACGCTGCATCTGGGGACGCTCCGCCTACAACACGAGCAAAGCCGCGCTCGAAGGGCTCACTCGATCGATGTCGCTCGAGCTCGCGCAGCACGGCATCCAGGTGAATTGCATCTCCGCCGGCTACATCTGGACGCCGCGTTGGAACGATCTCTCACCTGAACACGTGGAGCGCCGCCGCAAGAACACGCCCGGCCGCGCTCCGACACAGCAGGAGGAAATCGCGCGACTGACGTTGTTTTTGGCTTCCGGCCAGGCCCCCACGCTCATTGGAAGTCGTGTCGTCATCGACGGCGGCCTCAACTCCCAGCAAGTCCCGTCCGACGCGACCGTTTAAAACCTCTCCCCCGAAAGCGCCAAACCGCATGATTTCCTCGATCCCCCCCGAACACGCCTGGTTCAACGAAGCCCGCTACGGGCTGTTCGTCCACTGGGGCGCCTATTCGGTCGCGGCCCGAGGCGAATGGGTGCGCAATCGCGAACGCATCCCGCACGAGGAATATTCCCGGCTCTACGCGGAAAATTTCCGCGCCGAGAACTACGATCCCGCCGCGTGGGCCGCCCTCGCGAAAGAAGCGGGCATGGGCTACGCCGTGCTCACCGCGCGACATCACGACGGCTTCGCTCTGTGGCCGACGCAGGTGGACGATTTCCACGCCGGCCGCATCGGCCCGAAACGCGATCTCGTCGGCCCCTTCGTCGAAGCGATGCGCGCGGCGGGATTGAAGGTCGGCCTCTATTACTCGCCGGCCGCCTGGCATCATCCGGATTATCCGGGCCCGGCCTTTCGCGACTGGCCTGCCGAAAAAGACTGGGCGAGCCCCGAGGCGCGCGAGCGCTTCATCGCCTACTATCGCGCGCAGCTCGTCGAGCTGATGTCGAACTACGGGAAGATCGACTACCTCTGGTTCGACGGCTGCATTCCCGACGATCTCCAACGCCGAGAGGTCAACGAGGAGCTGCTGCGCCTCCAGCCGCATCTCCTGATCAACGAACGCAACGGTCCGCCCTCGCACGTGAAGATCAGCGAACAGGCTATCCGCGCGCCGAAAGATCCGAACGTGCTCTGGGAAGCCTGCATGACGCTCAACGACAACTGGGGCTGGCACGCCGGCGACCGGAACTGGAAGAAGGCCTACGACGTCGTGAAGATGCTTTGCGATACAGCAAAGGACGGCGGCAACCTCCTCCTCAACATCGGCCCGAAACCCGATGGCACCATCCCTCCCGAATCGGTGCGCATCCTGCGCGAGGCGGGCGAGTGGGTGCGCGGCCACCGCGAGGCGATCTCGAACTCGGAACGCTGCCCCTTCAGCTGGAACAACTGGGGCCGCGTCACGGTGAAAGGCAGCCGCATCTATCTGCACATCCGCAACAGCACCGGGCCGGAACTGTGTTGGGCCGAATTGAAAAACAAAGTCCTCGCCGCTCGCTGGCTGCACGACGGCTCCGCGGTGACCTTCGAGCAAAACGGCGAACGCCTGTTCCTGCGCGGCCTCCCGGTGCCTTTGCCCGATCCCTTCGCCACCACCGTTGTGCTCGAGGTCGAGGGCAAACCCGAGCCGATCACCGCCCAGACGAGTTTCTGGATCCCCGGCGAACCGGCTCATTGACGGATCTCCGCGACGCCCGGCGCGCACCGCGCCTTCCGTTATCCGCTCCCTCGCAACGAAAGCGGAGACGGTCGCCCGTCATCGGCTTGGCCGCTCCGTCCTCCTAACGGCTGATGCCCCGACGCGGAAGGCGCCTTGGACAAGCATTCGCCACATCGACCGATCGGCCTTGAGGTTTCACCCAATCTTCCGGGAGTCTTTTCGTTTCCGCTTCTCGCCAAGCCGGTTCCGCCGCGGCGGTTGACACCCGCCCTCACCGTTCGTTTTGCTGACAAATCCCGTCCTGTAATCTCTCCGCTATGAATTCTGAAGCCATCGCCGCACTCCTTGCCAAGAATCCGTCCCTCAAGACGGCCAAAGCCAAGCTGGAGGCGATGGAGCCTGGCGCCTACTGCATCCACAAGAGCTGGGGCTTCGGTCGCATCCAAGGTTACGACGAGGCGGCGGGACGGCTGATCATCGACTTCAAGAGCAAGCCCGGCCACCTGATGGACCCGGCTTTCTGCGTCAACACCCTCGAGATTCTGCCCGCCAACCATCTCCTCGTCCGCAAGGAAACCGAGCCCGCCGTCATCGCCAAGCTCGCGTCGGAGGATCCCGCCCAGCTTCTCATCGAGACCCTCGCCGCCTACCCCAACAACGCCGCCACCCAGATCGAGATCGAGATCGTCTTCGCCCAGGTTCTCGGCGAGGAAAAATTCAAGAAGTGGTGGTCCGGGGCCAAGAAGATCATCTCCAAAGACCCCCGCATCGCGCTCCCCGCCAAGAAGACCGAGTGCTATTTCCTGCGCGAGACCCCCGTTTCCGCCGAAGACGAGCTCGCCGAGGCGTTCAACGCCACCCGCTCCGCGCGCCGCCGCATCCAGCTGGCTGAAGAACTCCTGGCCACCGCCGACAAGGAAAACCCCAGGACCGATCTCAGCGCCATCCTCGAGGGCCTCGCCGAGGCCGTGAAGACCTCCAACCAGCTCGACGCCGCCCAACGCCTCTACGGCGCCTCCATCCGCGACCGCCTCGCCGTGCTCGCCGGCGTCGATATCGCCACCCTCGAACCCTCGCAGGTCTCGCTCGTCTCCAACGCCCGCGACCTCCCCGCCATCGTCGAGAAGATCCCGGTCGGCTTCCAGAGCGCGTTCCTCGAGCTCGTGAAAGAGGCCCACCCCGTCGAGTATCGCGACATCGCGATCAACCTCCTCAAGGTTTCCCAGGGCAAGTTCACCACCGAGTGCATCAACTTCCTCGTCGAGAACGGCCACGGCGAGGAGCTCGCCGCCACCTTCAAGCGCTGGATGGCCGAGCAAAACCTCCGCGCGCCGGTCCTCCACTGGATCGTCAAGAACCGCAACTCGAAGAAGTTTGCGAAGCTGCTCGGCGACATGATCACGCCCCGCCTGCTCTCCGCGATCTTCTACGCGATCGACTACGAGGCCCTCCAGTCCGCCTCCGCCCGCCGCATCCCGCTCGCCGACTCCCTCAGCGACGACCCCGAGCTCATCCCCGACCTGCTCGCCGCCGCCACGGCCGAGGTCGCGCGCGACCTCGCCCACGCCCTCCTGCTCAACCAAGGCTTCGAGGATCTCACCAAGAAGTCCCTCCTCGCCCGCTTCATCAAACTCTTCCCCTCGATCCAGAGCATCCTCTCCGGCGAGCACGAGGCGAAGGAGGAGCAGCTTCTCGTTTCCCGCGACAGCTACGAGCGCAAGCGCGAGGAGCTCGAACTCATCATCACCAAGAAGATCCCGGACAACTCCAAGGCCATCGCCGCCGCCCGCGAGCACGGCGACCTCAAGGAGAACTCAGAATACAAGATGGCCAAGCAGGACCAGGCCGTCCTCATGGCCCAGAAGGCCCAGCTCGAGAAGGACCTCGCCCGCGCCCGCATCACCGACTTCAAGGAGGTCGGCATCGAGGTCGTCGGCGTCGGAAGCGTCGTCGAAACCAAGCTCGGTTCCTCCGGCCAGACCGCCCGTTACACCGTTCTCGGAGCCTGGGACTCCGTGCCCGAGCAGAACATCATCGCCTACAAGACTCCGCTCGGCCAGGCCCTCCTCGGCAAGAAGGTCGGCGATACGGTGACCGTGAAGATCGGCGCCAGCGAGGAAGCCTACACCATCACCGCTCTCGATCGCTACGTCTCGTAAACCGGCCGGGGCGCCAAGCCTCCCTCCCTTCAAAGCCGCACCATTTTTGGTGCGGCTTCTTTTTTTATCCCGGCCATTTCCCGAAAAAAACAGGACGTATTCGGCTTTTCATAAGCATCTTGGCCCAGTGAAAAACAAGACGCTTGAAGCCGGTGCATCTTCCGCCAAGTCTCCGTCTCGTTCCTCTGCTTAGCAGAGGATTTTGGGGTAACTAAGAAAGCAATGGCCGGACGCCTAGGGGTAGGCGTCCGGCCTCTTAATTTTCCGCCCATTCCTCCCCCTCCGTTTTCGGCCCCTGTTTGCGCACGATACGACGTGATCCTCCGTTCCCCGAAGAGGGTCCGGGACCGCGAGCAAGAGACACCGGCCTCCGTCGATTCCGGGCCCTGCCCGCCCGCTTCGACGACTATACCGCGACTTCTCCGCGTCCGCCGGCGGCGAGAAGCGCAAGCGCCCCCGCCAGCGGAGCAAGACGCCCGTCGGCGACGGCCTGCTCGATGCCGGAACGACGCTGTTTCACCTCCTCAGTCTCGTAAAATCCGGAGCGGAGGTGCTCCTCGATCAACGCGTGCATCCAGGCGACGGCCTGTTCGCGACGTCGACGCATCGTCGCCCCGGTGCGTTCTCCGGTCGTGAAATACTGTCCGAGGGTGGTCCACACCTCGGGAATCCCGTCGCCCGTGCGCGCGGAGGCCGTCTGCACCGTCGTCTGCCAACCCTCCGTGGCCTGGCGCAGGTAATGCAGCACCCGCTTCATCTCGGCGAGCGCCGCGTGACAACGCGGGATGTTCTCGCCGTCCGCCTTGTTGATCACGAGCAGGTCGGCCATCTCGATCACGCCTTTCTTGATGCCCTGCATCTCGTCGCCCGCCCCCGCGATCATCAACACGACAAAGGCGTCCACCATCGCGCGAACCGACACCTCGTTTTGCCCGACTCCCACCGTCTCCACGAGCACCACGTCGTAACCGGCCGCCTCGCAGACGAGGATCGCCTCGCGGGTCTTGCGCGCCACCCCGCCAAGCGAACCGCCCGAGGGAGAAGGACGGATGAACGCGTTCGGGTGTCGGCCCAGACGCTCCATGCGCACCTTGTCCCCGAGGATGCTTCCGCCGGTGACCGCGCTCGACGGGTCGATGGCAAGCACCGCGACGCGATGCCCCCGCTCGGCGAGATGGAGGCCGAAGGTTTCGATGAAGGTGCTCTTCCCCGCCCCGGGAATGCCGGTGAGCCCGATCCGGCGCGCGCGACCGGTGTGCGGCATCAGGGCCGCGAGAAGCTCCCTCGCCTGCTTCTGGTGCGCCGGCGAGTTGCTCTCCACGAGCGTGATCGCGCGCCCGAGCACGCTCATGTCGCGGGCGAGCACGCCTCGCACGTAGTCCTCGGTCGAAAGCGCCCGGCGCCTGCGTATCGGCGCGGAAACTACACTCGCGCCGGAAGGACGCACTCCCTGCATCACCCAGGTGGCGAAGGAGGAATCGGCGGCGCAATCCTCCGGCACCCAATCGGGGCGGGGCTGCGGGCAACCGTCGTGGAGAGCGTGTGTGTTTTCGGGCATGGGATAAGGTATAAAAAGCAGGGCGGGACCGCCCGGGGTCGTCGCGGCAAGAACCGGACGCCCCCGTGATCCCGCCCTCTTTCAGGCCGCGGCCGGTTCGAGTCGCTCGATCAACAGCTCGAGCGTGCGCAGCGTCGACTTGGTGATCACCGTGCCCGGGCCGAAGATGGCCGAGGCTCCGTTCTTGAGCAGGAAGTCGTAATCCTGCGCCGGGATCACGCCGCCGCACACGAGCATGATGTCCTCGCGGCCGAGCGCCTTCAGGGCGTCGCGCAGCGCGGGCAACAGCGTCTTGTGGCCGGCCGCGAGCGAGCTCATCGCCACGCAGTGGACGTCGTTCTCCACCGCCTGGCGCGCGGCCTCCTCGGGCGTCTGGAAGAGTGGCCCGATGTCGATGTCGAAGCCGAGGTCGGCCATCGCGGTGGCGACCACCTTCGCCCCGCGGTCGTGTCCGTCCTGGCCGAGCTTCGCGATGAGCACGCGGGGACGCCGTCCCTCGATTTCCTCGAACTTGGCGATCAACTCGCGGATGCGCTCGACGGTCTTGTCCGCGCCGAACTCCTGACGGTAGACGCCGCTGATGGACCGGATCTGCGCCGAGTATCGCCCGAAGACGGCCTCGCAGGCGTCGCTGATCTCGCCGAGCGTGGCGCGCGCCTGCGCCGCCGTGACGGCAAGCGCGAGGAGGTTGCCCTGCCCCGTCCGGGCGCACTCGGTGAGCGCGGAGAGCGCGGCCTTGACCGCGTTCTCGTCGCGCCTGGCGCGGAGCTCCTTGAGACGCTTGATCTGCGACTCGCGAACCGCGGTGTTGTCGACCTCGAGGATGTCGAGCGGGGCCTCCTGCTCGAGGCGGTATTTGTTGAGACCCACGATGGTCTCGCGACCGGAGTCGATGCGGGCCTGACGACGCGCCGCGGCCTCCTCGATGCGAAGCTTCGGGATGCCCGCCTCGATGGCCTTGGTCATGCCGCCCATCTTCTCCACCTCCTCGAGGTGGACGCGGGCCTTCTTGATGAGTTCCTGCGTGAGATACTCGACGTAGTAGCTGCCCCCCCACGGATCCACGACGGAGCAGATGCCCGTCTCCTGCTGCAGGTGCAGCTGGGTGTTGCGCGCGATGCGGGCCGAGAAGTCGGTGGGCAGCGCGATCGCCTCGTCCAGCGCGTTGGTGTGCAGCGACTGCGTGTGGCCGGTGGCGGCCGCCAGCGCCTCCAGGCAGGTGCGGGCGACGTTGTTGAACGGATCCTGCTCGGTGAGCGACCAGCCCGAGGTCTGCGAGTGCGTGCGAAGCGCGCGCGACTTCGGATTCTTCGGATTGAACCTGCCGACGATCTCGGACCAGAGCGTGCGGCCGGCGCGCATCTTCGCGACTTCCATGAAGAAGTTTTTGCCGATGGCCCAGAAGAAGGAGAGCCGCGGAGCGAAGGCGTCGATGTCGAGCCCCGCCGCGACGCCGGTCTTCAGATACTCGAGGCCGTCGGCGAGCGTGTAGGCCAGCTCGAGGTCGGCGGTCGCGCCCGCCTCCTGCATGTGGTAGCCCGAGATCGAGATGCTGTTGAACTTGGGCATCTCCTTCGAGGTGTAGGCGAAGATGTCCGCGATGATGCGCATCGAGGGTTCGGGCGGATAGATGTAGGTGTTCCGCACCATGAACTCCTTCAGGATGTCGTTCTGGATCGTGCCCGAGAGGGCCGAGAGCTTCGCCCCCTGCTCCAGCGCGGCGCCGATGTAGAAGGCCATCACCGGCAGCACCGCCCCGTTCATGGTCATGGAGACAGAGACCTTTTCGAGCGGGATGCCGTCGAAGAGCACCTTCATGTCCTCGATCGAGTCGATCGCCACGCCGGCCTTGCCGACGTCGCCCACCACGCGCGGGTGGTCGCTGTCGTAACCGCGGTGCGTCGCGAGATCGAAGGCCACCGAGAGACCGGCCTGCCCGGCGGCGAGGTTCCGCTTGTAGAAGGCGTTGGACTCCTCGGCGGTGGAGAAGCCCGCATACTGGCGCACGGTCCAGGGCTTCTGCACATACATCGTCGCGTAGGGACCGCGCGTGAAGGGGGCGTGGCCGGGCATCGTGTCGAGCGCGGCGGGCGCGGGCAGATCCGCCTCGGTGAAGACGGGCTTCAGCGGGATCTGCTCGTAGTTTTCCGGCAACCCGGCGGAGGACGGCGACGGCGACGGGGCCGTGGCCGGAACGGGAATCTCGTCGTAGCCGAGCTTCGTGAAGTCTGGGGAGGGAACGTTGTTCATGGGTGGTTCCGTTGGGTTCCGTTAGAGGGCTCCGATTTTCTTGAGGAGGTTGGTCAACGTCTCCTCCACCGGAGCGCGGAGGTGGATGAAGAGGTCGAAGCCGGCGGCGGTGAACGCGTCCTGCGCCGCCTTGTCGGCGGGCATGCCGGCGAGCACGACGGTGACGGAAGGCTTGGCCGCCTTCAGCGCCTTGGCGAAGGCCGGCGCGAGCTCGGGATAGGTTTCGTCGGTCGAGCAAAGCACCGCGATCTCCGCCCCGGAGTCGGAGGCGGCCTTGGCCGCCTCCTCGGCCGCGACGAAGGTCTGCTTCGCGACGATCTCGAAGCCGCCCGGACTGAAGAAGCCCGCGGCGAAATCGGCCCGGGCCTTGTGCTGGAGGACCGGCCCCATCTTCGCGAGGAAGACGCGCGGAGGCTTGCCCGTGCGCCTGGCGAACCCGGCGCTGGCGTCGCGCATCTTCTCGAACGCGGCCGCGGCGCGGAAACACACCGCGGGCTCGACCCGCTCCTCCGTCCAGGCGCCGGTGACGGGACGCTTGGCCAAGGCGGGAAGCGGGGTCTCCTTCAGATTCGGGAAGAGGTTCGTGCCGACGATGCCGAGACGGCGCGTGCCGACCGCCTTGGCCTTCTCCGCGGCCGTGGCCGCGGCGAGCTTCTGCGGCAACCCGGCGCGAAGGGCGGCCGCGAAGCCGCCCGCGACCTCGAACCGCTGGAACTCCGCCCAGGCCAGCCGGGCGAGCTCGTCGGTGAGGCTCTCGACGCACCAGGAGCCTCCGGCCGGATCGGCGGGCGCGGTCGCGCCGAACTCCTCGGCGAGCAGCGCGTGGACGTTGCGCGCGATGCGACGCGAGAAGGCGTCCCCGCCGCCGATTCCGTCGAGCGAGTCGAACGGGGCGATGTGGAGCGAGTCGACGCCGCCGAGCACGGCGGAGAAGGCCTCCGTCGTGGCGCGCAGCATGTTCACGTGCGGATCGAGACGGGTCTTGTCCCAGCGCGTGGTGGCGGCGTTGACCGCCGACTGCGCGGCCAGCTCCGCCTTGCCTCCGAGCGCGACGACGGCGCGGACGAGCAGCGGACGCCAGGCGCGGAATTTCGCCGTCTCCATCAGGAACTGCGGGCCGGCGCCGAAGGTGACCCGGATCCGCGGAACGATGATCTCGATCGGCACCCCGCGGTCGCGAAGCTCGCGGACGTATTCGACGACGGAGGCGAGCGCGCAGGCGAGCTCCAGCACCGCGCTTCCGCCGGCCTCTGCCCAGAGGCGTGCGTCGACGCCGACCGTGCGTAGTGACGGGGAAACTACGGCCGCCCGCTTCGTCCAGGCCGCGAGGGCCTCGTGCGCGGCGGGGAGCGGCATCGGCAACGAGCCGGCGGCCGCCCACACGTTGAGCGGATCGGCGGTGAGCGAACCGCGAAGCGCGGAACCGTCTACGCCGCGCAACGCCGCGAGCGCGATGAAATGCGCGGCGACCTTGGTCGCGTCCACGCCGGCGTTGATGTGCACCGGGATCGCGGCGAGATCCACGTCCTTCAGCGCCGTCTCGAGCGTGCCCGGGGCCTCCAGCGGAAGCCCCTCGGGGCGGGCCGGCGTGTCCATGCGAAGCACCGCGGCGTTCTGTCCGCCCATCAGATCCTCGCGCAGCTTGGAGTTGAACTCCTCCGCCGTTCCGGCGGCGATCTCCTGCGCGACCTCCCACGCGCCCGCGGCGTATCCTCCTGCCCGCGTGCCGCGAAGATACGGCGCCTCGCCCGGCGCCTTCGCCATCGCGGCGAGATGGGACTCTCGGCCGGCCAGGTCGGCCCTCGTGTAGAGCGGCTTGAGCGTGATGCCCTCGAAGGTCTTCGTGAGAAGTTTCTTCTCGAAGGGCGCGCCCTTGAGCTCGGCCTCGACGGTCTTGCGCCAGGTGGCGAGCGCCGACTCCAGCGCGTCCGCCTCGGCCAGGGTGGTGTGTGCGATTTTTGACATGATGGGAATCCAGCCCGGGGCCCGATGCCCCGGTAGTGCCGTGGATAATACGCCATGCGGCGCGAGGCGGCTGCGCGGATTTTGTGCAAGAAGCGCGGGTCTTTAACCAAAGCCCGCGAAGCCGGTTTCGACGTCGTCGCGTATTTTGTCCCCGTCGACACCGACGCTTCCCCGCCATGATCACTCGCATCGACCACCTAGGCATCGCGGTCCGCTCCATCGAGGCCACCCTGCCCTACTACGAAAAGGCCCTCGGCCTCAAATGCACGCACCGCGAGGAGGTCCCCTCGCAAGGCGTCCGCACCGCCTTCCTCGATGTCGGCGAGGTCCACCTCGAGCTTCTCGAACCCATGTCGCCCGAGAGCCCCGTCGCGAAGTTCATCGAGAAAAACGGCGAGGGCGTGCACCACGTCGCCTTCGCCACCACCGACATCGTCGGACAGCTCAAGCAGGCGTCCGACGCCGGCGTCCGCCTGATCCACGAGGTCCCCTTCGAGGGCGCCGCCGGCAAGCTCGTCGCCTTCCTCCACCCGAAGTCGAGCTTCGGCGTGCTCACCGAATTCTGCGCGCCGAAAGCCTGAACCCGCGCGCCGGCCCGATCCCTTCCGCACACCACACCAGGTCACAGGTTTCCACCCTCTCCTCCCCTCACCACCATGCCTATCGCACCCGAACTCCTGCAGAAGCTCACCGAGCGGCGCCGGATCGCCATGCTCGGCGGCGGCGCCGAAAAACTCGCCGAGCGCAAAAAGAAGGGTCTCACCACCGCGCGCGAGCGGCTCGAGATCCTCTTCCAGCCGGGCACCTTCATGGAGTTCGGCCTCCACGCGCAGCACGACTGTCATCACTTCGGCCTCCAGAACAAGGCGCTGCCCTGCGACGGCGTCGTCACCGGCGTGGGCTACATCGACGGACGCCCCGTCGCGGCCTTCAGCCAGGACTTCACCGTCGGCGGCGGCGCGGTCGGCCGCATCCACGCGCAGAAGATCTGCCACCTGATGGAATACGCCCAGCAGTCGGGGATCCCCGTCATCGGCATCAACGACTCCGGCGGCGCGCGCATCCAGGAGGGCGACGACTCCCTCTCCGGCTACGGGCAGATCTTCTTCCACAACGTCCTTCTCTCCGGCGTCGTGCCGCAGGTCTCGATCATCGCCGGCCCCTGCGCCGGCGGCGCGGCCTATTCGCCCGCGCTCACCGACTTCATCATCATGACGAAGAAAAACTCGCAGATGTTCATCTGCGGGCCCGACGTCATCAAGGCCGCCACCGGCGCCACCGTCACGATGGACGAGGTCGGAAGCGCCGCCGCCCACGCCTCCGTCAGCGGCAACATCCACTTCGTCGCCGAGGACGCCCCCGCCGCGCTCGCCCTCGCCCAGCGCCTCCTCTCCTTCCTGCCGTCCAACAACGTCATGGATCCGCCGCACCGTCCGGTGCCCAACCTCACCCTCGACCGCGACCCGGCGATGAACGACCTCGTTCCCGCCGACCCGAAGGCGCCTCTCGACGTCTACCAGGTCATCAACCGTCTCGTCGACGGCGGGGACTTCCTCGAGGTCCAGCGCGACTGGGCCCGCAACATCGTCGTAGGCTTCGCACGGATACAGGGCATCGTCGTCGGCGTCGTCGCCAACCAGCCGATGGTCAAGGCGGGCACGCTCGACATCGACTCCTCCGACAAGGGCGCCCGCTTCATCCGCTTCTGCAACTGCTTCAACATCCCGCTCGTCACCCTCGTCGACATCCCCGGCTTCATGCCCGGCCTCGCCCAGGAGCGCGGCGGCATCATCCGCCACGGCGCGAAGATGCTCTTCGCCTACGCCGCCGCCACCGTGCCGAAGATCACCGTCATCATGCGCAAGAGCTACGGCGGCGCCTACCTCGCCATGTGCTCCAAGGACATGGGCGCGGACCTCGTCTACGCCTGGCCCTGCGCCGAGATCGCGGTCATGGGCGCCGAGGGCGCGGTCAACGTGCTCTTCAAGCGCGAGATCGCGGCCGCCGAGGACCCGAAGAAAAAGGCCTCCGAGCTCGCCGCCGAATACCGCGAGAAGTTCGCCTCGCCCTACGAGGCCGCCAGCAAGGGCATGATCACCGACGTGATCGAGCCCGCCGAGACGCGCTCCGTCGTCGCCCTCGCGTTGCGCAACACCCTCTCGAAGCGCGACACCCGTCCGCCCAAGAAGCACGGCAACATCCCGCTCTAAACCCGCTCCGGCGTCGACGCCATCACGACCGCACACGCCCGATGACCCACGCCGATCCTCCTCCCCCTCGCGGCCGCCGCCGAGCCTCTCCAGGCCGGGCGGCCGCTCTTCGGCAACGTCTTCCTCGCCTTGGGCGCGGTCGTCGCCGCCATCGTCGCCCTGCTCGTGTTCGTCGCGCTGCTCGGACGTTGGCTCGCCGCCACCCATCCCGAGCCGGAGCCGGTGCCCGTCGTCGTCGCCAACGTCGGCACGCCTTCCGCGGCCCGCCGTCTCGCGCCCGAGGTCGCCGACGACGTGCCCGCCGAGATCGTGCCCGTCGTGCTCGCCACCGTGGCCGAGATGTTCGGGGACCGCGCCCGCGTCGCCTCCATCCGACGCGCCACGGCGCCGTCGATCCGCATGCCGTCCATCGAGGCGCTCATGCAGGAGTGGTCGCACGAGGGCCGACGCCAGATATACTCCTCCCATAAGGTCCGCTGATAAACCAACACGCTCCCAGTCTCCCTTCCCACATGAAAAAACTCCGCGTTACCGTCGAAGGTAAGGTCTACGAAGTGCTCGTCGAGGTGCTCGACGACGTCGGCGGCGCCCCCGCGCCCGCCCCCGTGAACCCGCCCGCGCCCGCCGCGGCCGCTCCCGCCCCGGTCGTCGCGCCCGCGCCCGTCTCCGCTCCGGAGCCCGCCAAACCTGCCGCCCCCGCGGCCGCCGGCGCCGGCGACATCCCCAGTCCGCTCGCCGGCAAGGTTGTCTCCATCGACGTCAAGGTCGGCCAGGCCGTCGCCGAAGGCGCCCAGGTCGCGACCGTCGAGGCCATGAAGATGAACACCTACATCTACGCGCCGCGCGACGGCACCGTCGCCGCCATCCTCGTCAATCCCGGCGACGGCGTCGAGGAGGGCGCCGTCCTGCTCCGCCTCGCCTGATCACAAAATCATCCCCGCCGTCGCCCGGGTCCTCGGGCGACGGCCCCCGCATCGTTCCTCCCGTCCTCCCCCCGATGAAAGCCGCCATCCAGATCGCCATCACCATCTACGGCATCGCCGCCGTCATCTCGCTCCTCGTCGCGGTGTTGATCAAGGCGCTCTTCGTCACCCTCCGCCGTTTCTCCCGCTGAGCTTCATCCGGCCTCCGCCCTCACGACCATGCAAGGCTTCCACATCCTCGACCTCTTCCAAGGCATCACCTCGCTGATCGAGGCCTCGCCCCTCGTCATGTTCGGGCGCATCGGCCTCATCCTGCTCGGCGGACTTCTGGTCTACATGGGCAAAAAAGGCATCCTCGAGCCGCTGCTCATGATCCCGATGGGGCTCGGCATGATCGCGGTGAACGCCGGCGTGCTCTTCCTCGATCCCGTCACCGCCACGCACATCGTCTCCGGCAGCGCCCCGCATCCCGATCCCGCCGTCGCCGCCGAACTCGCCGCGCAGGCCGCCGCGGGCCAGACCCCCGGCACCCTGTTCATGGCGCCCTTGGTCGAGAAAGCCGACAGCCTGATCTACCTCATGCAGATCGATTTCCTGCAGCCGGTCTACACCTTCGCTTTCAGCAACGGTCTCATCGCCTGCTTCATCTTCATGGGCATCGGCGTGCTCCTCGACGTCGGCTTCGTTCTCGCCCGTCCCTTCCTGAGCATGTTCCTCGCGCTCTCCTGCGAGTTCGGCACGATCGTCACTTTCCCGATCGCCGTCGCCCTCGGCTTCGATTTTCGCGAAGCGGCCTCCATCGCGATGGTCGGTTCCGCCGACGGCCCGATGGTGCTCTTCACCTCGCTCACCCTCGCCAAGGATCTCTTCGTTCCGATCACCGTCGTCGCCTACCTGTATCTGGGACTCTGCTACGGCGGCTACCCCTACCTGATCCGCCTGCTCGTCCCCGCCAAGCTCCGCGGTCTCAAGATGCCCGCGAAGGCCACGATCAAGGTCACCTCCGACGAGAAACTCGCCTTCGCCGTCGTCGGTTGCACCGTCCTCTGCCTGCTCTTCCCCTCCGCCGCGCCGCTCTTCCTCTCCCTCTTCGTCGGCGTGGCCGTGCGCGAGGCCGGCCTCAAATACTTCATGGCCGTGATCGACGGTCCGCTTCTCTACGGCGCGACGATGTTCCTCGGTCTGCTCCTCGGCGTGCTCTGCGAGGCCTCCACCATCCTGGATCCGAAGGTTCTGATCCTCCTGGTCCTCGGCATCATCGCCCTCCTCCTCTCCGGCGTCGGCGGCCTCATCGGCGGCTACATGGCCTACTTCTTCAGCGGCCGGAAAATCAATCCCGTCATCGGCATCGCCGGCGTGAGCTGCGTGCCCAGCACCGCCAAGGTCGCCCAGAAGGAGGTCTCCAGCGTCACACCCGACGCGATCATCCTGCCCGAAGCCCTCGGCGCCAACATCTGCGGCGTCATCACCAGCGCCATCATCACCGGCATCTACGTCACGGTGATCCCGTTGATCACGAAATGAGCCCCGTCTTTCACGCCTCCGCCCGCCACTGGCTCGCCGGCCTCGCGCTCGCC
>Ga0065721_10048876_pt1 | contig 66332 bp, 50 predicted proteins | sample Mesricmetagenome_FD_59108 | JGI IMG/M metagenome (GOLD analysis project Ga0065721, IMG submission 59108) | Mesophilic microbial community from rice straw/compost enrichment Sample: eDNA_1 v2 (version 2) | ecosystem: Engineered > Solid waste > Grass > Composting > Bioreactor | place: USA: Davis... | reverse complement strand
CCAGACGTTCGTATGGATTCCGAACCTATGATGCGATGGAAATAGCCTTGTATCACACGCTCGGCCGCCTTCCCGAACCCGAATCAACCCACAGATTCTGCTGACGAGGCTTTCTTTCTTGCCGTCATCGAGAGACGCGACCACCAAGCCCGCTGACGGCGGGTAACTCTTTCCATTGGGCAAAGAATCGGCAATAAGTCATTCAGAAGATGGACCAAGCCACTCACAACAAAATCGTCTCCTTCATCTGGGGCATTGCGGACGATGTGCTCCGGGATTTGTTCGTTCGCGGAAAATATCGCGATGTAATCCTTCCCATGTGCGTCATTCGCCGCTTGGATGCCGTGCTTGAACCAACGAAAAAGGCGGTTCTCGAAACCAAAGCCAAGCTCGACAAGCTAAAAATCACCGAGCAGCAGGCGGCGCTATGCGATGCCGCCGGGCAATCGTTCTACAACACGTCCAGGTTCACGCTGCGCGACCTCAAATCGCGCGGCAACCAGCAGCAGCTTCAACAGGATTTCCTGGATTACCTCGACGGCTTTTCGTCGAACGTGCAGGACATCCTCACCAATTTCGAGTTTCGCGACCGTATCCCGCGCCTGTCCAAAGCCGACGCCCTCGGCACACTCATCAGCTAGTTTCTCGATCCGGACATAGATCTGAGCCCTAACGGCATTGACAACCACGCCATGGGCACGGTGTTCGAGGAACTCGTCCGAAAGTTCAACGAGGAAAACAACGAGGAAGCCGGCGAACACTGGACACCGCGCGATGCCGTGAAGCTCATGGCCAATCTCATCTTTCTGCCGGTGGCGGATCGCATCAAACCCGGGGGTTACCTGCTGTACGATGGGGCGTGCGGCACGGGCGGTATGTTGACGGTGGCCGAGGAAACCCTGCGCGAACATTCCGACGGCCACAAAAAGCAGATCGTCACCCACCTTTACGGCCAGGAAATCAGTCCTGAAACCTACGCCATCTGCAAAGCCGACATGCTCCTGAAGGGCGAGGGTGAAAACGCCGATCACATCGTCGGCGGCGCGGAATGGTCCACGCTGTCACACGACGCCTTTCCCGCCATGGAGTTCGACTTCATGCTCTCCAATCCGCCCTACGGCAAAAGCTGGAAGAAGGATTTGGAAGCGATGGGCGGCAAGGACGGGATGCGCGACCCGCGTTTCAAGGTGATGCACGAGGGCGAGGAACTTTCCCTCGTCACACGCTCCAGCGACGGCCAATTGCTCTTCCTCGCCAACCTGGTGTCGAAGATGAACCACAAGACACCGCTTGGCAGCCGCATCGCCGAAGTCCACAACGGCTCGTCGCTGTTCACCGGTGACGCCGGCCAGGGCGAAAGCAACATCCGGCGCTGGCTCATCGAGAACGACTGGCTCGAAGCGATCGTCGCTCTGCCGTTGAACCTGTTCTACAATACCGGTATTGCCACCTACGTCTGGGTGGTTTCCAACCGGAAGAAGGGCACGAAGCGGGAAGGCAAGGTGCAGCTCATTGACGCCACGCAATGGTCCAAACCGCTTCGCAAAAATCTGGGCAAGAAAAACTGCGAACTTGCCCCGGACGACATCCAGCGCATCTGCGACACCTACCTTGCGTTCAAGGAAACCGAGCAATCGAAGATTTTCCCGAACAAAGCCTTTGGCTATTGGAAGGTGACCGTCGAGCGTCCGTTGCGCTTGCACAGCCAGCTCACGGTGAAAGCCATCGAAGCGCTGCGCTTCGCATCCGGCGACGAAGACATCCGTTCCGCGCTCTACAACGAACTGGGCGACGCCGTGTTTGAGACGTTCACCAAGGTGGAAGCCAAACTCGAAAAGCTCGTCAACGAATGGGGAGAGAGCGACGAAGACGACGAGGGCGAAGCCAGTGGCCGTGCGCAAGCACTCTCGGAGAAGAAAAAGAAGAAGCTGCTTGATCCCCGCACCTGGGAACGGGATGGGCGATTGGTGGAAACCGCCACTGTTCTGCGCAAGGAACTCGGCGGCGACCTGTTTGAAGATCACAACATTTTCCGCGAGCGCGTGAACGAGGCGCTGGAAAAATTGAAAATCAAACTCTCCGCCAGCGACCTGAAATTGATTCTGCGCGCCGTAAGCTGGCGGGTGGAAACCGCCCCGCCCGTCATCGCCAAGATTCACAAGCCCGGCAAAGGTGGCAAATCAGTTAAAGCCGACCCGTTGCACGGTCTTTATTCCGTCTCCCTCTCCGCCATTGGGGGAGAGGGCCGGGGTGAGGTGGTAGTCGAATACGAGCCCGACCCAGACTTGCGCGATACCGAGCAAGTGCCGCTACTCGAACCGGGTGGCATCGAGGCCTTCATTCGCCGCGAAGTACTGCCCTACACACCGGATGCGTGGATTGACGAATCCGCCACGAAGATTGGCTACGAAATCTCTTTCACGCGTCATTTCTACAAACCGCAACCACTTCGCAGCCTTGAGGAAATCCGTGCCGACATTCTGGCACTGGAAAAAGAAACCGAAGGGTTGCTGGATGAGATTGTGAAAGGCGGCAAGCGATGAAGTTTTGAGGCTCTTTTTTGTATTAACTGGAGCAGCCACAAACAAATTTGTTTTAACTAAAAGCCGTTTTGCTTTATACAAAAACGGTCGTCGCAAATGGACTTAACACAAAGCGTGTCGTCATGAAGCCGTTTGAACCGCAGAATCTTCCGCCGAGAGACCTGGACTTGCTGGGGCTCATGCCTCGGATTGGTAAGGCCAACCGGGCAATCGCGACGCTTGAGGGCTTGTTCTATGGCATCCCCAATCCCGATGTCCTCCTTTCCCCGATCACAACCCAGGAAGCCGTGCTTTCCTCCAAAATCGAAGGCACCCAGGCAGACTTCGAGGATGTTTTGAAATTTGAAGCGGGCGAATTCCCTGCCGATTCCTCCCGGCGTGCAGATATTTACGAGATCATAAATTACCGACGGGCCTTGCGCGTTTCGGAAAATCTCCTCAAGGATCGTCCGTTTTGTCTTAATACGCTGCTTAAATTGCATGAGGTTCTCATGGACAGCGTGCGCGGACACAGCAAAGGTCGAGGCCGCTTTCGCACGACGCAAAACTGGATTGGCAAAGAGAGCACGCCGATCGAGCAGGCCGTTTTTGTCCCGCCCGCCCCTCTGCATCTGCAGGAGCATTTGAACCACTGGGAAGCGTACTGGCATTCGGACGCCCCGGATGCGCTGGTTCAGCTCGCGCTGGTTCATGCGCAATTCGAAATCCTTCACCCTTTCCTCGACGGCAACGGTCGCATTGGCCGTATGATCATTCCGCTGTTCTTGTTCGAGAAAAAGATTCTGAGCCGTCCCTGCTTTTATCTCTCGGCCTTTTTTGAATCGCGGCGCGACGATTACATCACCGGGCTCCGCGAACTGGGACAGCCCGGCAGTTGGACGCGTTGGTGCGCATTTTTCCTTGAAGGAGTGGCGACGCAGGCGGAAGCCAACACCAACAAGGCTCGCGCTATTCAGGACCTTTACGAGCGGCTGAAAAAGCAGGTGCTCGATCTCACCCGCTCGCAATTCGCCGTGCCGCTGCTGGATTACATGTTCGAGCGTCCCATCTTCCGCAGCAGCGATGTGACCCGGCTGGAACACATGCCCAGCGCACCGATGGTGGCCAATCTCCTCGGCAATTTGAGGCAAAACGGCATTCTTCACACCGTGCGGGAAGGCGCGGGCCGACGCCCCCACGTGCTGGCCCTGGCTGAACTCATCAATCTCTGCGAAGGGAGGAAGGTCCTGTGACCCGCCACCTCTACCAACCGCCCCGCCCCCGCACGCTTCAGAAAATCCGCACCGAAATTCCGGCGCTGGTGAAGGAAACCAATGGGCTGCTTGATGAGATCGTCAAGGGAGGCGAAAAGTGAAAGAGCGCTTTTCATTCTGTAAAAGCCGAGGCCGGCCATACCGCGCCTCAACGCCAACGGCGTTGCATCATTCAGCCCAGGGTTGCGAGGCACGAGCTACCCTGGGTCAACCGGTTGATTATTTTTTCCTACCCCAACGGGGTTGTGTCATCCGCCGGTTCGGGAAGGGATGCAACCCCGTCGGGGTTGATTCCATTTTGAACGCGTTTCCCAGGGTAGCTCCTTGCCGGTCCGGCTCGGACCAACCCTGGGCTGAACGATGGAATCCCGTTGGGATTCTCCAGCAAGGCTGCGCGGGAAACGGAGGCGCGAAATGATGGATGGATTAGAGATCGTCGACGCTGCGCCTGAATTCGCGATCAGACGCGAATGGCCTGTAAAGAAGCTTTGGCACGTGGCGAAAATTCGCTCAGAGAAAAAACGGCCAGACCTACCGCTGCTCTCTGTGTTTTTAGGACGTGGAGTCATCGCGTATGGCGAAGGCGGAGGACAGGTTCACAAACCGGGAAGAGACCTGTCGATTTACCAAGTCGTTCACGAAGGCGATTTTGTTCTGAATAATCAGCAAGCGTGGCGCGGCTCGGTTGGCGTATCGCGGCATCATGGAATCATCAGCCCTGCCTACGTTGTGTTGAAATTGGATGCCTCGCTAAATCCTCGATTTGCCGACTACCTGTTTCAATCACACCCGATGGTGGCACAGAACGTCACTGCCTCGAAAGGTGTAGGCGACATTCAGCGCGACATCCACATCCCGTGGTTGAAAAACAACAAAGTTCCAATCCCACCCCCCGACGAGCAAGCGGCGATTGTGCGGTTTCTGGATCACGCGAACGGGCGGATTGAGCGGGCCATCCGGGCCAAGCGGAAGCTGATCGCGCTGCTGAACGAGCAGAAGCAGGCCATCATCCACCGCGCCGTCACCCGTGGTTTGAATCCAAACGTCCCCCTCAAACCCTCCGGCATCCCCTGGCTCGGCGAAATTCCGCAGCATTGGCAAACACGCCCACTCAAACAGCTTCTTGTGCGAATGGATTATGGCACATCCGAAAACGCACGAGGTGAAGGAAAAGTTCGCGTCTTGGGAATGGGACACATTCGCGAAGGGAAAATTTTTATTCCCAAAAATGGCAGCTTAGATCGAGTGCCGCTCGGTCTTTTGCTCGAAAGAAATGATCTTCTTTTCAACCGTACAAACAGCCCGGAGTTAGTTGGCAAAGTTGGTTTGTTTGAAGGTGACGCAGCCGATGAAATTACATTTGCATCTTACCTCGTCCGGCTTCGAGTTCGAGAAAGCAACAGTCCGCATTGGTTAAATTATTTGCTCAACAGCACACGCTTTTGGAGTTTTGCTAAAAGTCAGGCTTTGGTCAGTCTGCATCAGGCCAATCTCAATTCGTCGCGTTACGCTCGGATGGTTCTTCCAGTTCCGCCAACGCGCACCGAGCAAGATAAGATCGTTCAAGAAATTCAATCACAGACAAGCGTGGTTGAAAAAACTCTCGCCCGCGCCGACCGCGAAATCGAATTGCTGCGCGAATACCGGACGCGACTGACGGCGGACGTGGTCACCGGCAAGCTGGACGTGCGCGCCGCCGCCGCCAAACTGCCGGAAGAGATTGAACCCATCGCTCTCGCTGCCGCGGTCTCGCCGAATGATACCGAACTGGAAACTGTTGAAACCGAGTGACCCCGATCTATCACATCACGCACATTGCTAATCTGCCTGCCATCCTGCGGGAAGACGGCTTGTTGTGTGACGCAGAAGCGGAGCGTCGCGGGCTCTGCGCCCAGTCCATCGCCTACGACACCATCAAGGAGCGGCGCAAGCGCCGTCGCGTCCAGACATTGCGCGGTGAATCTGTAGCGGCCGGCGGGGTGGTGGCGGATTACGTGCCGTTTTATTTCTGCAACCGCTCGCCAATGCTGGGGGCGATCCACAAGGGCGGTGTTCCCGCCTATCAGGGCGGCCAGCGGGACGTGGTTTATCTGGTCGCGCACGCCGAGCAAGTTGCGGCGCAACTTTCAAACTGGTGTTTCACTGACGGCCATGCAGTCGAGGCAGTCACGGAGTTTTTCTCCGACCTGAAGGATTTGGAACGTGTGGATTGGAACGCGGTGCAAACGTGGCGCTGGGGTGGTCGCTGGTTGTTGGCTGATCCCGACATTAAGCGTCGGAAGCAGGCCGAATTTCTGGTGCATGGGCGTTTTCCGTGGCCGCAGGTTCATTCGATTGGCGTGCTGGATGCAGCCATGGCAACCTGTGTTCGCGCGGCGCTCGCGAACTCGGTCCATAAACCGCGAGTGACAATCGAACCCAACTGGTATTACAATTTATGAGCAACCGAACCATGCTCGAACTGATCGAAGGCAACTTGCTTGAGGCTGAAGCCGACGCGCTGGTGAACACGGTGAACACCGAAGGCGTGATGGGCAAAGGCGTGGCATTGCAATTCGCCAAGAAATTCCCGGAAATGCTGGCTGCTTACAAACAGGCGTGCAAGGCTGGCGAGGTGCGACCGGGGCGGATGCACATTTTCGAGCGTGGTGAAATGTTTCAGCCACGCTACATCATCAACTTTCCGACCAAGCGACACTGGCGTTCGCCATCGCGAATTGAAGACATCGAGGCCGGTTTGCAATCGCTCGTGAAAGAAATTGAACGGTTGCACATTCGCAGCATTGCTCTGCCGCCACTTGGTTGTGGAAACGGCGGGCTGGATTGGAGCGAGGTTTTCCCGCGAATCAAGAAAACGCTCGCGCCATTAGAGAACGTGCGAGTGCTGGTGTTTCCTCCCAAGGGTGCGCCGACCGCCTCAGCCATCGTCCATGCCACGCCGCGTCCGACCATGAATCCGAGCCGCGCCATTGTGCTGAAAATCTGGCAGCAGTATTTTGCGCTGGGCTATCAGTTGACGCTGCTGGAAATTCACAAGCTGCTCTATTTCCTTCAAGAAGCGGGCGAGCCGCTGCGCCTTCGTTTTGCGAAAGACACCTATGGTCCGTACGCCGACAATCTGCGGCATTTGCTGCACCGATTTGAGGGACATTTCACGCTCGGCTTCGCTGATGGACGGAACAAGCCGGATACGGAAATCATGTTGCAGCCCGGCGCGGTGCAGGAGGCAGAGGCATTTCTGGAGTCTCATGTAGATTCGAGCGTGCCGAGCCTGGATAGGTTGAACCGTGTAGCAAAACTGGTCGAAGGATTTGAATCACCCTACGGCATGGAATTGCTCGCAACGGTCCACTGGGTAGCCACTTATGACGGAGCGGAGGACTTGGATGAAGTAGTTTCTGGCGTTCACCATTGGAACGCCCGGAAGAAAAAGCTGATGACGCGCGAGCATATCGAACTTGCCCACGAGCGATTGGAAGGACATGGCTGGATTTGAAGCGCCATGCCGACGACCGACACCAGCGAAAAAGGTCTCGAAACGCTGATCATGCGGCACATGACCGGCGTGGACGGTTTGGTGTTCGCCAGTGATGGAGCGTTCGCGGAAACGCCGGACTCGCTGGCAGCGCAAAAAGCCGCCGGGAGCGGTTGGCTCGCTGGGAATCCCAAGGACTTCGACCGCGCCTACGCACTGGATGTGCCGCAGCTTTTCCAGTTCCTGCAAGCCACGCAGCCGGAGGCGTTCAAGAAGATCGGCATGGCCGATTACAAGGAGGCCAAAGACATCGCGCGGCTGAAGTTTCTCTCTCGTCTAAGCAATGAGATCGGCAAGCGTGGTGTGATCGACGTGTTGCGCAAAGGCATTGAGCATGGCCCGCTGCATTTTGATTTGTTCTTCGGCACGCCCTCACCCGGAAACGCGAAGGCAGCCGCGTTGTTTGCCAAAAACCGGTTCAGCATCACACGCCAGTTGCGTTACAGCCTGGATGAACAACGGCGCGCGCTGGACTTGTGTCTGTTCATCAACGGCCTGCCCATCGCCACGTTTGAGTTGAAGAACAGCCTGACAAAACAGACGGTCGAGGACGCGGTGGAGCAGTATCGGCGCGACCGTGATCCGCGTGAGAAGCTGTTCGAGTTCGGGCGCTGCGTGGTGCATTTCGCGGTGGACGATGCCGAGGTGAAGATGTGCACAGAACTGCGCGGCAAAGGCTCGTGGTTTCTGCCGTTCAACAAGGGCTGGAATGATGGTGCTGGGAATCCACCAAATCCGCACGGATTGAAGACGGATTACCTGTGGAAGGAAGTGCTCACGCCCGGCGGTCTCACGAACATCCTCGAATGTTACGCGCAGATCGTGGAGGAAAAGAATCCCCGGACCGGAAAGAAAAAGCGCAAACAAGTCTTCCCGCGTTACCATCAGCTCGATGTGGTGAGGAAACTGTTGGCTGATGTGGCGGCCAAAGGTTCGGGCCACCGGTATCTCATCCAACACTCGGCCGGCAGCGGTAAATCCAATTCCATCGCGTGGCTGGCGCATCAACTCGTCGGCGTGAAGCGGGACGAAAAGGAGGTATTTGATTCGGTCATCGTAGTGACGGACCGGAGGATTCTGGACGATCAGATTCAGCGGACGGTCAAGCAATTCATGCAGGTGGGCGCGACGGTCGGACATGCGGAACATTCCGGCGATTTGCGAAAGTTCATCGAGAGCGGGAAGAAGATCATCATCAGCACGGTACAGAAATTTCCGTTTATTCTCGATGAGATTGCCAAGGAAGAGAAATCCCGGAAGTTTGCCATCATCATCGACGAAGCGCACAGCAGCCAGGGCGGGAAGGCTTCGGCCGCCATGAGCACGGCGTTGGCTGATCCGGAGGACACCGTCAATGATGCATTGGACAAACGTGCGGCTGCCCGAAAGATGCTGACCAACGCCAGTTACTTCGCCTTCACGGCCACACCAAAGCCGAAGACCTTGCAGATGTTCGGCAAGGCGTTGCCGCCGGACGCCGAGGGCAAGGTGAAGCACGACCCGTTTCACAGCTACACGATGAAGCAGGCGATTCAGGAGCGCTTTATTCTCGATGTGCTCAAGAGTTACACGCCGGTGGACAGCTATTACAAGCTGGTGAAGAAGATCGAGGGCGACCCGGAGTTCGATGTAAAGAAGGCGCAGAAGAAATTGCGGAAATACGTCGAGAGCCATGACCACGCCATTCGCTTGAAGGCGGAAATCATGGTGGACCATTTCCACAACCAGGTGATGGCCGTGAACAAGATTGGCGGCAAGGCGCGGGCGATGATTGTGTGCAATGGCATCGAGCGCGCGATCCAGTATTTCCACGCGTTCAAAGCATATCTGGAAGAACGCAAAAGCCCCTATCTGCCGATTGTCGCCTTTTCCGGGGAACACGAGTTCAAGGGCGTGAAGTCAACGGAGTTGTCGTTGAACAGCTTTCCCAGCGGTGACATCGCGGAGAAGATTCAGGAAGACCCGTATCGCTTCCTGATTTGCGCGGACAAGTTCCAGACGGGGTACGACGAACCGTTGTTGCACACGATGTATGTGGACAAGCCGTTGGCGGGAATAAAAGCCGTGCAGACGCTTTCGCGTTTGAACCGCGCGCATCCGGAGAAGCATGACGTCTTCGTACTGGATTTTCAGAATAACTCCGACACGATCACGTTCGCCTTCTCAGATTATTACCGCACCACGGTGTTGAGCGAAGAAACCGACCCGAACAAATTGCACGACTTGAAGGCGGCACTGGACAACGCGCAGGTTTATTCGCCGGAACAGGTGCAAGCGCTGGTGGATTTGTTCCTCAGCGGCGCAGAACGAGACAAGCTCGATCCGATTCTCGATGCTTGCGTGGCGGTTTACAAAGAGCAGCTCGACGAGGACGAGCAAGTGGATTTCAAGGGCAAGGCCAAGGCATTCGCGCGCACATATGATTTTCTCGCATCCGTCATGCCCTACCCAATGCGCGAATGGGAGAAGCTGTCCATTGTCCTGAACCTGCTCATTCCCAAGTTGCCGGCACCGAAAGAAGAGGATTTGTCCAAGGGAATTCTTGAGGCCATCGACATGGACAGCTACCGGGTGGAGACGAAGGCGGTGATGAAAATCGCGGTGGCTGATGAGAATGCCGAGATTGCGCCCGTGTCTGTGGAGGCCGGCGGGCACAGGCGCGAGCCGGAAATGGATCGGTTAAGTAACATTCTCAAAACGTTCAACGAGCATTTTGGGACGCTATTCAATGACAGTGACCGCATAGTGAAGCGCATTAAAGATGACATTGCACCCAAAGTTGCGTCCAATACGGCGTACCGAAACGCCAAACAAAACACGCCACACACAGCGCGCCTCGCTCACGACAGAGCGCTGGAGAAGGTCATGCAGGTGTTTCTCAAGGATGACACGGAAGTTTACAAACAATTCGTCGAGAACGAATCGTTCAGGCGCTTTGTGACTGACATGGTGTATTCGCTCACCCAGGAGTGACTCTCTATTTGGGATGGACATACGGCAACGTTTATTCGGACGAACTTGTTCCGCTTTGTGGGTCTGGAACATCTCAGCTGCCCGAGAAACATTTGGTCAGACTGACGGCTCACTACTTGCCATAGTCAGAAGTCAGAACACGCGCACTCCACCCGCCCCCCGTCGGGGAGACCTGTACGAAAATGCGCTGACTGATTACGGCCCGCCCGTTTTAACTACGATACTCAGGTGTCGGTTATCCTGAAACAGTTTGGAATGCCCCGAATCTTCCGCGAGGCGGGGTGCGCTCCCCTTTCAACCCACCGATTTGCGTGCACAAACATTGGATTTGTCCCGGGTTCGAGCCCCGCCACTCCCGCCACTTTTTCCCGCAAGTCCTTCCAGGAAAGGTCAACGCAGGTTCCACAAATCTGAATTTCCCGGCCGAAATCTGTGAACAGATGTTGCTGCATTCCGTCGAACCTATGCTATCGTCCTGACGACCTTTTAAGAAAATGATCTACCAAACGCTTTTTCGCGGGAGACATCTGCCACTGCTGTTGATCTGCTCGCTTCTGAATGCCCCGGCGCTTCTGTCCGCCGCTGTTTCCACAAATGCGAGCGGAACAAACACGAACAGCTGGAAAATGCCCCAACCGGCCGCCGACTCGGGACAGATAGCCTTCTGGACCGCCTACCTTCTGGGTGGCTATCACTATTCCAAGCGGCCGTTCGATGACGCGATCTCGAGCCAGTTCCTCGACCGCTACCTCGAATCACTCGATCCCCAGCATCTCCATTTCCTTCAGAGCGATCTCACCGAGTTCGAACGCTATCGCACCAGCCTGGACAATCTCACGGTGACCCGTTCTAGGAACGCCGACACCTCGCCCGCCTTCCACATTTTTGCCCGTTACATGGAGCGTTTGCAGCAGCGGGTGAACTTCGCGGATGAACTTCTGGAGAAGGAGAATTTCCGGTTCGACACGGACGAGCGCATCGCCATCGATCGGCGTGAGTCGCCTTATCCGGCTGATCTCGCCGAGGCAAAAAACCTCTGGCGTCAGCGTCTCCGCTTCGAATACCTGCAGGAAAAACTCAGCAAAATCACGAAGTCGAACAAAGCCGCTTCAACTGCATCGAAGGACACCTCCACCAACGCCCCGCTTTCGGAGAAGGCAATGCACGAAGAGATCGTGGACACGCTGAGCCATCGTTATCACCGGACGTTGCGAATGTACAGCGACTGGGATCAGAACGATGTGCTTGGAATTTATCTCACTGCGCTCAGCCATGTCTATGACCCGCACTCGGACTTCTTCAATCGCGATCAGCTCGATCAGTTCAAGATCAGCATGAATCTTCAGTTGTTCGGCATCGGCGCCGAACTGCGATCTGAAGACGGCTATTGCAAGATCGCCCGCCTCCTCCCCGGCGGACCGGCAATGAAGAGCAAGAAGCTCAACGCCGAAGACCTGATTGTCGGTGTCGCCCAAAGCAACCAGCCGCCCGTGGATGTCGTGGACATGAACCTCACGAAGATCGTCCAGATGATCCGCGGTCCGAAGGGCACGCAGGTTCGCCTGATCGTTTCTCCCGCGGGAAAGAAGTCAGAGCGCACGGAAGTCACCTTGATTCGCGATGAAATCCCGCTCGAAGACCAGGCTGCGAAAGGAAAAATCATCGACATGCCCGTCGGTACCGATCGAACTGTCCGGCTCGGCGTCATCAATCTGCCCTCCTTCTACGCTCCGATGATGGAAGCCGCCGCGGGCGCAAAGAAAGATGTTCTCGGCAAATACACGTCGGTCGATGTCGCCAAGCTGCTGGAGAAGTTCAAGGAAGAAGGGGTGAAGGGAGTGATCCTGGACCTTCGTTACAACGGCGGCGGTTCGCTGGAGGAAGCGATTCGGCTGACGGGCCTTTTCATCAAGGAAGGCCCGGTGGTTCAGGTTCGGGACATGGATAACAGTGTCCAGATCGATCGCGATTCGGATCCCACTGTGGTTTATGACGGTCCGCTGGTGGTGCTCACCAGCCGTTTCAGCGCTTCCGCTTCGGAAATTGTGGCGGGCGCGCTGCAGGATTATGGACGCGCTGTTGTCGTGGGCGACATCTCCACGCACGGAAAGGGAACGGTGCAAACGGTGCAGTCGCTCCGGCCATTGTTGCGCCGGACTGAAGCGGACCCGGAACCCGGTGCGTTGAAGTTTACGATTCGCAAATTCTACCGCGCGAGCGGTGCATCGACGCAGCTGGAAGGTGTGATTCCCGACATCGTTCTCCCTTCGCGATTGAATCATTCGAAGGACATTGGCGAGAAGGCTCTGGAGAATCCGATGCCCTGGGATGAAATTCCGAGCGCCAAGTTTGAGCGGCTGAACATGGTTCAACCGTATCTGGCCGAATTGTTACGAAATTCCAACGAACGGATTTCAACCAACCAGGACTTCATTTACATCCGCGAGGACATTGAGGAATACCGCAAAGCTCAGGCCGACAGAACCATTTCCCTGAACCAAAAGCAGCGGCTCAAGGAACAGGAAGAGGCTGAAGCGCGTCAGAAAGCGCGCGACAAAGAACTGCGCGCCAGAAAGGATTCCGAGGAGAAGATTTACGAGATCAGCCTCAAGCTGGCGGATCAACCCGGGCTCCCTCCCCCCGTTCAGAAAACAAACACAGTGGCCAAAGTGGAAGGTGAAGCGCTGGAACTCGATGGCGACACTTCCGACTCGCCCGAGGACGAGAAGCTTCTCACGTTCGACTGGAACACAGCCTACCTGCAGGAGGCGCAGCGGATTCTCGTCGATTACATCCGGTTGCTGGAAAAGGATGCACCGATGATCGCCAATCAGGCCGATCGTGCGACGCCGAACAAGCCTTGATGCGATGACAGTCACATGCCCGGAATGCAAACGTCGCGGCGAATGGTTCTCGACTCCTTACGGGCCATTCTGCTCGAAGCGCTGCAAAATGGTCGATCTCGGAAAGTGGTTCGGCGAGGAGCACGCGATTTCGGATCCGCTCCGTCCCGAACATCTGGAAGAGTTCGCTGATCTGCCGCCCGGAGAACACCTCGACCGGACGGACAGTTCATCGAAAAGTCATTGAAAAGTTTTCGTCGCTGGAACGACTTAACGACGATGAAAAGAATCCTTTCACGTTTGGACAAACCAACCCGCTGGATCGTCGGCTTCGTTTTTGCCGCGGTCCTCATTTCGGCACGGGCACAGACCATGAACAATTCGGAAACAATCACTCTCGGCGGAGGCTGCTTCTGGTGTATTGAAGCAGTTTTCCAGAAGGTTCCCGGCGTTAAATCCGTCGTCAGCGGTTACGCAGGCGGAAAGACGGAGAATCCGACTTACGAGCAGGTCTGTTCCGGCACGACCGGACATGCCGAGGTCGCACAGGTCACGTTCGAAACAAACCAGGTTTCGCTCGAAAAAATCCTGGACCATTTCTGGGATGCCCACGATCCCACCACTTTGAACCGCCAGGGCGCTGACGTGGGAACGCAATATCGCTCCGTCATTTTTTACGCAAACGACGATCAAAAGGCCGCAGCCGAGAAGTCGAAGGCTGAAGCGCAGAAGAAGTTCAAAGACCCCATCGTCACCGAGATTCAACCACTGAAGAAATTCTACCCGGCCGAGGCCTACCATCAGGATTACTACAACCGCAATCCCAACCAGGGTTACAGCCGGGCAGTCATCAAGCCCAAGGTGGACAAGATCGAATCGAAGCTGAAGAAAGAGGGCCGCTGACCGACCCGTTCTTCATGCCTTGAAATGTTTTGTTGAAACTTCGCGCAGGCGCGCCGCCGCCTGTTCGGGCGTCAGATCCCGCTGCGGTTCAGCCAGCATCTCGTAGCCGACCATGAACTTCTTCACCGTGGCGGAGCGCAGCAGTGGTGGATAGAAATGCGCGTGCAGCTGCCACGAATCGTAATTTCCATCGTCCGTCGGCGCGCCATGCCAGCCCATTGAATACGGAAAACTCGTTTCAAAGAGATTGTCGTAACGCGTGAGGCTGAGTTTCAAAATCTCCGCCAGACTTTTCCGCTCCTCGTCCGCGAGATCAGGCAGTCGCTTCACATGACGTCGCGGCAGCAGCAGCAGTTCAAACGGCCACACGGCCCAATACGGAACAACCATCAGCCAGTGCCCGTTCGAGTCGATCACGCGGATGCCCTGCTTCAACTCCGCTTCCGCGTAGTCCAGGAGCAACAATTTTCCATGCTTCGCGTAATAGGACTTCTGCGTTTCGATTTCCGGAGCGACGAGGCGCGGAATGAAATCTCCGGCCCAGATTTGTCCGTGCGGATGTGGATTTGAACACCCCATCACGGCGCCCTTGTTTTCGAACACCTGCACCCAGCGGTATTTTTTGCCCAACTCCGAAACCTGCGATGCCCAGACATTCACGACCTTTTGAATATCCGCGACAGCCATCTCTGGAAGCGTCAAATCGTGCCTTGGCGAGAAACAGATCACGCGGCATTCACCGCGAACCGGTTCGCTGTGGAAAAGTTCATTCGGCGAGCCATCAGCGGACGGCACATTTGGCAGCAGCGCGGCGTAGTCGTTCGGAAAAACGAACGGTTCGGTGTATTTGGGATTCACGGCGTCCCCTGCCCGCTTGTTGCCCGGACAGAGGTAACATTGCGGATCGTATTCAGGCCGTCGTTCCTGCGATGCGCTTTCACGTTGTCCCTGCCAGGGACGCTGCGTGCGATGAGGTGAGACAAGGACCCACTCGCCGCTCAGCGGATCGTAGCGGCGGTGCGGATGAAGATTCGGATCAAAATTCACGACACACTCTATAGCTGAATTGGGACGAAATCAGCACTGCCCCAATCGGGTGAACAAGGGGTGCGCCGCAATGCATTCGTGATCGCGCGCGGGCACTCAAACGCGCCGGATTCAATGGAAGAACGAATCTCGGCGCAACGAAAAATTGGAGCCGAACGTTTGGAATCGGCGCAACAACAGGTAGGGCAAAGCTGCCTTTGCCCCGTTTTCCGCACCGACCGGTGCGTTCCGTTCATCAACGACACCACACCACGAAATCTGTTCTATTATAAAAGCCTCCTCTCCCTGCTCTCTCTCCTCCAGTATTCGCTCGGAAGAGAGGGAGATGCGAGCCTCACGTCGTTGAACGCTTCACAAATTCTGGCAGGTGGGTTCAGTGGCGCCCCGTTCGAATGAAGATGAGAAGGAAATGGATTACAGCTTGTTCTCGAACAAACTGGGCGCAGCTTCTTTTGCGAGAGCCTGGCATCGATTCAAAATTTCAGCAGCCGATTCGCAATGGAGGGCAAATTCTGCGAGCTCCTTAGCTTCAGAAAGCTTGAGTCGCCGAATCATGAATTTGATCTGCGAAACCACCGGGGGCGCCACGCTCAGTTCATCCACTCCCAACCCGAGCAGAAGCGGCGTCAGCACCGGATCGCCCGCCATCTCACCACAAACACTGACCATGATGTTGTTCTGCCGCGCAGCAATCACGGTCTGCTTGATCAGGCGAACAATCGCCGGATGCGTCGGTTCGTAAAGATGCGCGATCTTTTCGTTCATCCGGTCAACCGCGAGCGAATACTGGATCAGGTCGTTGGTGCCGATGCTGAAAAACTTCGCCCGCCTGCCGAGAGAGTCCGCAATCAGAACCGCGGACGGAATTTCGATCATCGCGCCGATTTCGATGTGTTCGTCGAACGCGAGACCCTCGTTACGCAACTCGACCTTGTATTCCTCCACGAGCGCATTGGCCTGATTCAACTCATCCAGACCGCAGATCATGGGATACATCATCTTGATGTTCCCGTGCGCGCTGGCCCGGAGAATTGCCCGGAGTTGTCCGCGAAAAATGTCCTTCTCCTGAAGGCAGAAACGAATCGCGCGCCAGCCGAGAAACGGGTTCATCTCGGTCGGAACCTGCAGGTGCGAAAGGAACTTGTCGCCGCCGAGGTCGAAGGTTCGGATGACCACCGGATGCGGCTTCAGCGCTTCGGCAACGCGCTTGTACGCTTCATACTGCTCTTCCTCCGTCGGCAGACAGTCGCGATTGACGAAAAGGTATTCTGTCCGGAAAAGTCCGACACCCTCCGCGCCATTGGCCGTGACCGCTTCGGCGTCCGCAGCCTGTTCAATGTTCGCCGAAAGAAAAACCCGGTGACCGTCCAGCGTCACCGCGGGCTTCATCAGAATGTCCCGCAGCTTCTCCTGAAGCGTCACCTGTTTGCGGATCAGCTGACCGTATTCGAACAGCGTCTGGTCGGTGGGATTGATGATGACAATCCCGTTGAAGCCATCCAGCAAGGCGTACTGTCCCGACTGCAACTGTTCGCTCGCAATTTTCAAACCCACGACCGCCGGAATCCTCAGCGACCTCGCCATGATGGCGGTGTGCGACGTCCGGCTCCCGATGTCGGTCGCGAATCCAAGCACCTTGCTGCGATCCATCTGCGCGGTGTTGGACGGCGTGAGGTCGTGACTGATGACAATGCACGGCTCCTGGAGATTCTTAAGATCGGCGTGATCCTGATGTCCGAGCAGATTGTTGAGGACGCGCGTCGTGACATCGCGCATGTCTGTGGCGCGTTCGCGAAGATAATCGTCTTCGATCGCGGCAAGCGTGGCCGCGTAACGTTCGGCAACCGTGTGAAAGGCAAACTCGGCGTTGACCTTTTCCTTGTTGATCAGCCGGACGACTTCATCGATGAGCGTGCGATCTTCGAGAACAAGCAGGTGTGCGTCGAAGATGCTTCCCTCGGAAGCGCCCATGGCTTCGCTGACCCGTCGCTGAACTTCGAACAGCTCCTGGCGGGTCTGGATGAGCGCGCGTTCAAGGCGTCCGACTTCGTCCTGAACCTGGTTGTCCGGAACGGAACTGCGCGCGATGGAATGGCTGGCCTTGCCGAGAACGAGAATTTTTCCCCGGCAAACCCCCGCTGACACGGGAATGCCCCGAAACACCTGTTCACCTTTGTGCAGCGGTTCAACCATGCCGGAGGATTATCTGAAAGGAACTTTGTTGAAAAGGAATTCTTGGGATCGCAGAAAAACAAGAACCCGCCGTAAAGGCGGGCTCTTTCAAGCGCAAAACTCCGGATCGATTACGCGCGTTCCATGTATTTCCCGGTGCGGGTATCGACCTTGATCTTCTCACCGGTCTTGATGAACAACGGAGCCTGGATCGTGATTCCCGTTTCGAGAATGACCGGCTTCTGGACGTTGTTGGCGGAATCGCCGCGAATGCCTTCGGGCGCGTCGGTAACTGTGAGCACCACGCTGGACGGCAGTTCAACCGAAACCGCTTTCTCTTCCACGAACGTCACGGTCACCACACCGTTCTCGACGAGGTAATCCTTTGCGTCGCCCACCAGTTCGGGTGAAAGCGTCACGGTTTCGTAATTCTCAGGATTGGTGAAAACGTAATCTTCGCCGTCCTTGTAGCTGAACTCCATCTTGGTGGTGATCATCGGGATGGGTTCGATGCGTTCGGTGGAGCTGAGGCGGATGTCGGACGATTTGCCGGTGCGGATGCTGCGCAGGGTCGCCTGCACGAACGCACGGAGGTTTCCGGGAGTACGATGCTGGAAATCGAGGACGACGCAGATGTCGCCATTGTAATTGATCGCCATGCCTTTCCGGAGGTCGTTTGCTGTTGCCATAGTCAGTCTGGTGTAAGTGAAAATTGCGCCCCGCAGCCGGCTTTCCGGAACGGGAGCCGAGCAAAGTAACGGAGGACCATTCGTTTGCAAGCCTTGATTTCCGAGGTTTTCGAGCCGCTTGCGTCCTCCCGGCGCCGGGGTATTTTCGGGCCTGTGACCACGGAGCAAATCATCGGACTGGCCCTGGCCCTGTTCGTCATGGCAATCGGATTTCTCGGCAGCTTTGTGCCGGTGATTCCCGGCGCGCCGCTCGTTCTCATCGCGGCAATAGGCCATCGCATCTATTTCGGCCAGGAGAGTGCCGGCACGTTTGTGCTCATTCTGCTGGCAGCCATCACGGTGATTTCCATGGTGCTCGACTATGTCGCGACCTACTACGGAGCAAAACGGCTCGGCGCTACCTGGCGGGGTGGAATCGGCGCGGCAGTTGGCGGTATTGTCGGGCTTTTCTTCGGACTGCCGGGAATCATCATCGGGCCGTTTCTCGGTGCAATGTTGCTTGAGCTGACCGCGGGTTATGAACTGAAGAAAGCCGCCCGGGCCGGAGCCGGAGCCATGCTTGGCCTCCTCGCCGGAGCCGTGGGAAAAGCCGCGCTTTGCATGATGATGATCGGGCTGTTCACGCTGAATGTAATTTACCGTTCATGAACGTCGCGAAAGACCACCGGCCATCGTTCGCAAAATACGGGAACAAATTCGCAATTTACTGCAATCCAAAGGCCGGTAAATCGTTTTGACTCACCGGGCGGGTTGGATATTCTCCCCGCTCCCGTTTCCCGGGAAACACCAGATACTGATTGATCTGCCTCGGAATCCACCGCGGCTTTTTTTGGAGACTGATTTATGGCGAAGCTGACAATTCGAGACCTGAATGTTCGTGGAAAACGCGTTTTCATCCGCGTCGATTACAACGTCCCGCTGGAAGAAAAGGACGGCAAAATGGTGATCACGGATGAAACCCGCATCCGGGAAACTCTTCCGACGCTGAAGCACCTGATCGAACAGGGTGGCAAACTCATCCTCACCGCACACCTCGGCCGCCCGAAAGGCCAGCGCGAACCCTCGATGTCCCTCCGCCCCGTCGCCGAACGCCTCGCCGACCTGCTCGCTCGTCCGGTTGCGTTCGTTGATGATTGCATCGGCGAAAAAGTCGAAAACACCGTCAACATCATGAAGGACGGCGACGTCGTCCTGCTCGAAAACGTCCGTTATTACAACGAAGAAGAGAAAAACGATCCTGCATTTGCCGAGAAGCTGGCGAAGGTGGCTGATGTTTACGTCAATGACGCATTCGGCGCCGCACATCGCGCACATGCCTCGACTGAAGGCGTTGCCCGCATCGTCGCCAAACGCGGCGGCCAGTGCGCCGCCGGTCTTCTCATGGAACGCGAACTCAAGTTCCTCGGTGATGAACTCGAAAATCCCGCGCGTCCTTTCGTCGTGATCCTCGGCGGCGCGAAAGTTTCCGACAAAATCAAAGTCATCGATCGCCTGCTGGAAAAGGCGGACACGATCATCATCGGCGGTGCCATGGCCTACACCTTCAAGCTCGCGCAGGGCTTCAAAGTCGGGAAATCGCTGGTCGAACCCGACAAGACCGACGTCGCCCTCGCCGCACTGGACAAGGCGAAGAAACGCAATGTTCAGTTCCTCCTTCCGATCGACAACACCGTCGCCACACCGGTCGTGACCGACAAGCTGAACAAGAAAGGCAAGCCGATCATCGACCTCAACAATCCGCGCGTGAACTCCGAAGAAAACATTCCGGACAATGAAGAAGGCGTGGACATCGGACCGGCGACGATTGAGAAATTCCGTCAGGTCTGCCTCGGAGCGAAGACGGTTCTGTGGAATGGACCGATGGGAATTTTTGAAGACAAGCGGTTTGCCATCGGCACGAACTCGGTCGCGGCCGCGGTTGCAGAAGCGACCCAGAAAGGCGCAAAGTCGATCATTGGCGGCGGCGACAGCGTGAAGGCGATCAACAAGGCAGGCCTTGGCAACCAGGTTACCTTCATGAGCACCGGCGGCGGCGCCAGTCTCGAATTCCTGGAAGGCGCAGTCCTGCCCGGTGTGGCCGCTCTGAGCGACAAATAATTCAACGCAAAGGCGCAAAGATACGACTGACCTATCTGCGCCTGACGAAACTGAAGCCTGGGTTGGTGAGCAACTTCGGCGAGCAATATGTGAAGAACGGCATCCATCGCGTCGAAATGGCCTTTAACCCTTGGCGTCATTGCATCCTTGCGCCCTTGCGTTAAGAAAAATCTGATAACATGAACAAAGAACGTAAACTGATCATTGCTGGAAACTGGAAGATGAACAAAACCGTCGCCGAGGCACTCGACCTCGTCCGCGGTTTGAAAGTGGAACTCGGTGGAGTGAAGGAAGTGGACATGGTGGTCTGCCCGCCGTTCACCGCCCTGTCCGAAGTCTCCAAAGCCATCCTCGACTCCAACATCCGGCTCGGCGCGCAAAACATGAGCGAAAACAACGTCGGTGCCTACACCGGCGAAATCGCCGCCGTGATGCTCAAGGAATTTTCCGTCCGCTACGTCATCCTCGGCCACAGCGAACGCCGGCAGTATCAGAAGGAATCCGACGAGCTGATCGCGAAGAAGGCCGCAGCGGTTCATGCGGCATCGCTCAAGCCGATCGTTTGCGTCGGTGAAACACTGGCGGAACGCGAAGGCGGCCAGATGGAAAAGGTTCTCGAAACGCAGGTCCGCGGCAGCCTCGCCGGGCTCACAAAGGATCAGATGGTGGAAACCATCGTCGCCTATGAACCGGTCTGGGCGATCGGCACCGGCAAGACCGCAACCACGCAACAGGCGCAGGAAGCCCATGCGTTCATCCGCGGCATCCTGGCGAAAATGTTCGACGACAGCGTTGCCAAGAAGGTGCGCATTCAATATGGTGGCAGCGTTAAGCCTTCCAATGCCCGAGAGCTGATGAGCCAGCCCGACGTGGATGGCGCGCTCGTGGGCGGTGCCGCACTGGAAGCCCGGAGCTTCGCGGACATTATTAAGAACTCAATCTAACGTTTATGGTTTTTGTCATTGGTTTGTTGACGGTCCTGCTCGTGCTGGACTGCCTGTTCCTGATCCTGCTGGTCCTGATGCAGCTGCCGAAGAAAGAGGCAGGCGCAGGGCTTGCCTTCGGCGGTGCAGCCACGGACGCGCTGTTCGGAGCCGGTTCCGGCAACTTCCTGACGAAAGCGACGAAATACACGGCGATCGGCTTTTTCGTCCTCGCGGTGTTCCTGGGCATTCTCCAAAACCGCTATGCTCATGGCGGCCGTAATTCCGAACTCAAGAAACTGCTCGAACGTCCGGCTGCGGCCGCTCCCGCGGATACAGAGTCGGCAGCAGCGCCCGGTACCGCACTTCCAGGTACCAGCACCTCAACAAACCTCGGTATCCTGCCGCTCACACCGAGCACGGATTCGACAAATTCAGCTCAATAATCTGAATCCTTCATTTCAGGCGCTTCCACACACGGAAGCGCCTTTTTTGTGTCCAGCAGGTTCGTTTCATCCGCTTGAGTGATGGACGGAACGTCCCATTCCCTGATACGAATGGGCCTTCAAAAAAGCCCCACGGCACAAAAGCAGCTCACAAACCCTATGCTCTCAACGTTCCTCCGGAAGTTCCCGGCCTTTGCCACGGTCGTATTCCTTGCCACGTCCGCGGCTCTTCACGCAGCGCCGGCCACTGTCGTCTCCTCCGGATCACGCCCCTTTCCTTCCGTTCGACTTCCGAGCCAATTGAGAGGCGCCGATGCTGTTCGCGTCGTCACGAACCAGCTTTCCGACATCGCCGAATTCTACAGGAAAACTCCCGAGCAACTCGCCAAACATCTGCAGCAGGATCGATCGCTCTGGATGGATCGCGACGGAAGACTTTTTTACGTCTGTGAATCGGGTGCGCCAGGTCATGTTCTTTCCGATACGAATGCAACTCCCCCGCCCGCCGCCATCGCGCCGCTCAACCAGACGTTCAAGCTTCACAGCAAACCTGGATCCACCAAAACCATCTTCCTCGACTTCGATGGCCACACGATTTCCGGCACGGCATGGAATGCAAACAACAACGGCGGTGCCGACATCATTGCTCCCCCCTGGGACACCGACGGCAATCCGAATTCCTTCAGCAATGGTGAACTCACCGCGATTCAGCAAATCTGGCTTCGTGTTGCTGAGGACTTCGCTCCTTTCGACGTCGATGTCACCACGGAATATCCTGGCGAAGCTGCCCTGACCCGCAGCAGTGGCGCCGATCAGGTTTACGGCACACGGGCATTGGTGAGTGCCATTGGAAGCTACTTCGGAAATCCGGGCGGCATTGCTTACGTCGGCGTATTCGACAACACAGGCGATTACTACAAACCCGCCCTCGTCTTCCCCGAAAATCTCGGCAACAGCGAAAAGAACATCGCGGAGGCCATCAGCCATGAAGTCGGACACAATCTTGGATTGAGCCACGACGGAATCATCAACGGCGCTTCCTACTACACAGGTCAGGGCGATTGGGCGCCCATCATGGGCGTCGGCTACTACGAACCGATCAGCCAGTGGAGCAAGGGGGAATACTCCAACGCCAACAACACCGAAGACGACCTGTTAATCATCACTCAGCACGGACTCGCTTATCGTTCCGATGACCACGGGAATTTTCTGGGCAACGCCACGCCCCTTGTCGGTACAACGATCACGAACTGGGGCATCATCGAGCGTTCCACCGACCTCGATTTCTTCTCCTTCTCAACCGGTGCCGGACAGGTTCAATTTACCGTTTCACCGTGGGAACGTGGCGGAAACCTTCACTTCAACGTCACGCTGTACGATTCCACCGGCACGGTCATTACGAACCGCGAAGCGATCGATACTGGATCAGGCGTTCAAAGTGTTGCGATGTCATTGCCTCTCAGTTCCGGCAGTTACTTTCTTTCGATCGCTCCGCTTGGAAACGGTAATCCCGCAACCGACGGATACAGCTCCTACGGCAGCCTCGGCTTCTACGGCATCTCCATGAATCTCCCCGGCATTTCCAGCTGGGTGCCGGTCGCAGGAGGTGACTATTCCTGGGACGACACCGCCAACTGGTCGGCGGGAATTCCAAACGTCGTCGATGCCAATGCGCGAATGACCAACAACATTCTCGGCGACCAAACGGTCTCTCTCGACACATCCGTGGTGATTGGCATGTTGCTGATCGGCGACCTGGACGGATCGCATGGCTTCACTCTGGAAAACGGATCAGGTGGACCGCTTCAGTTCAACACCACTGGAATTGATGCTGGAATCATCAAACCGTTCGGAACGGACGACGTCATCAATGCATCCATCTCGCTGTCGCGGCGACTCGTTGTCAGCAACAGCTCTTCCGGAAACCTGCAGATCAGCGGACCGATCAGTGGCAGTCACGGTCTGGTAAAAACCGGTTCAGGCCGATTGTCACTTTCCGGTGCCAATACCTATTCCGGCGAAACAACCGTCAGCAACGGCGCGCTCATCATCAATACCGCCGAAGCGATTGCAACCAGCAGCGAAGTGGAAGTGATGGATGGCGCAGAACTCGACGTTTCCGTTTTGGCCGGCTGGAACGTCGGCAGTCATCAGACAATCGCAGGTAGTGGCAGTGTCGTCGGAAATGTAATCGCCGGAAACGGTGCAACCGTTTCCCCGGGATCGAATATCGGCACGCTTACCTTCAGCAACAACCTCACTTTGGCCGGTGGAGCCAATCTGGTCTTTGATCTTTCGCCGACAGACACCGTTGGAAACGGAATCAATGATCTCATCGACGTTTCCGGCGAACTCTCCCTGTCCGGCAGCAACACCTTCACTGTGAACGCCACAGCGGGAACGATCCTCAGTCCCGGCACCTACACCGTTGTTCGCTACGGTTCGATGACCGGGGACGCAGGCAATCTGTTCTACGCGAATCCTTCCACCCGTTATGCGGTGACGGTTGACGACACAACACCCGGCGAACTTCAGCTCCACGTCACCGGCTCACCTCTTGGCATCACCTGGCGCGGCGATGGATTTGCAAATGCGTGGGACATCGCCACCGCGAGCAACTGGTTCGACGGAACGGGTCTCGACCGATTCTATCAACTCGACGCGGTCATATTCGACGACTCCGGTTCAAACTCACCAACCATCAATCTGATTGGTTCGCTGATGCCCGGCTCCGTTCTTGTGAACGCATCCAAGAACTTCACTTTTGCCGGAACCGGAAACCTGACCGGCACCATGAGCCTCACAAAACAGGGAAGCGGCTCGCTGCTGCTGAACACCGCCAACGATTTCACCGGCCCGGTCAACATCGACGGCGGCATTGTAAAACCGTCCAGCACAGCGGGGCTCGGCAGCGGAACCGATATTTCCATTCTGTCCGGCACGCTGGACTTGAACGGTTTGAATCTCAGTCATCGAAGCATTTCCGTCCAAGGCGCAGGATTCGGCAACGCGGGCGCGATCATCAACAGCAGCGCAGCCCAGCAGAATGCGTTGCAGGAGGTGGCCCTGACCGGCGACACCACGTTCGGCGGAAGCGGCCGCTGGGACATCCGCGGGAATCCGGGAAGTTTGAATGGAAACGGTTTCAAGCTGACGAAAACCGGCATCAACGAAATCTGGCTCGTGGATCTCGGTTCGACTGCACTCGGCAACATCGACGTGCGCCAGGGGCTTCTCGGAGTTCAAGGCACGACGACACTGGGCAACTTCAGTGACACTCTCAGTCTCTGGCCGGGGACGACATTGGCGCTATGGAACAACTCCGAAGGCGCGCTGATCAAGAATCTCGCGATGACCAATGCCCTTCTCCGAAACGACACGGGCGCCAACACACTTGTAGGCGGTGTGATGCTCGCGAACTCCAACCGGTTCACCATCGCCGCCGGTTCATTGACATTGAACGGCCCTGTGACCGGCAGCGGGTCAATCGCGAAATCCGGCGTCGGAACCTTGATTCTTCCCGCCTCGAATCCATTCACCGGCCAGGTTTACATCGACAGCTCCAGCACCGGGTCAAGTGATGGGATTGTGAAGCTGATGAATTCACGCGCGCTTTCCAACGCCAGCGCCATTTTCATCCGAAACAACAATGGCGGTTCGTCCACGCTCCAACTCGACGGCAGCTCCGGTGGAATCACGCTGCCACAAACGATCAACCTCAGCGCGCGCAACAACAGCAGCGTCGCGATTCAAAGTCTCGCCGGAACCAACACGATTTCCGGCCCGCTCCTGCTTCAGACCGGTGGTTCGAATTACCTCATCCAGGCCGATGCAGGCCAGTTGAACATGACCGGTTCGCTTCCGCTCAGCGCGCCCAGCGGAACAAGAACCATCACACTGCAGGGCGCCGGCGACTTCCTCGTCAGCGGCATCATTCAGAACGGCGCGGGAGGCGCCACCGTGGCACTCACGAAATCCGGAAGCGGCAGGCTCATCATCGCGGGGAATGCGAACTCTTATTCCGGTCCCACCACCGTGAACGCAGGCACACTACAACTCGGCAATGGTGGAACTGGAGGTAAACTCGGCTCCGGTCCCCTGATCAACAACGGCCTGCTGCAATTCAATCGTGCGGACAATTTCGTCTGGACCACCGATGTGAGCGGCAGTTCCGGGCGCATGATCAAACTCAACACCAATGTGATCACTGTCATTTCGACCAATCGATTCCTCTCTCAAAGCACAGGAAGCGCTCAGGTGAACGGCGGCACGCTGCAACTCAATCCCACCGCTCGACTGATTTCAAACAACGAATTCTGGATCGCGCAGAACGCCAGCACTGGAACGGTCGTCATAAACGGCGGCGTGCTGATTTCCACCAACTGGATTGCTGTCGGACGCAACAGTTCGTCCGCGCAGGGAACCCTGATCGTCAACAGCGGACTGGTTCAAAAGGTCGGCGGCGGAAACATCATTGTGGGCTCGCTCGGCGGACGCGGAACGCTCACCGTCAACGGCGGAACCGTCAGCAACAATTCACAACTGCTCCTCGCCGAAAGCGGAACCGGTCAGGGCATTCTGGAACTGAACGGAGGCGTGGTTCAGGCTTCGGCGCTGACACGCTTCGGCGGACCAACCGCCATCGCGCGGTTCAACGGAGGAACACTTCAGGCAATTACAAACAACTCGGCATTCATTTCGAACCTGACGCAGGCGCTGGTCCAGTCGAACGGGCTGGTGATTGATGACAACGGCTTCAACATCACAATTCCCCAGTTGCTGCAGGAGGATGCGACATCTCCCGGCGGAGGCCTGTTAAAGTTCGGCAATGGCATGGTTAATCTCACAGGGGCGACCACGTTCCGTGGCGACACGCGGATTCTCGCCGGCACGCTGCGAGTCGGACTGAGCACAGCCCTTCAAAACAGCACCGTGAATCTTCTGGAGGGAGATTCAGGAGAGGTGAGTTTCGGCACGCTTGCAATTGCAACGTTCGGTGGGCTTGCCGGCGGACGCAATCTGTCACTCGCCAATTCCAATGGCCTCGCCGTCTCACTCACAATCGGAGCAAATGGATCGGACACTGTTTTCTCAGGAGAACTTTCCGGTCCGGGAAATCTGACCAAAACCGGCCAAGGCACCTTGACGCTTTCCGGTACGAATACATTCACAGGCAATACCGCGTTGGCCGGCGGCCGGTTGATTCTGGATGGCGTGATTTCCTCACCTGTTCTCAACGCGAACTTCGGAACTTTGAGTGGAAATGGTTTCGCTGCGGGATCACTCACTGTCCAGCCCGCCGCCACCCTTGCCCCCGGCAATCCAATTGGAGCCCTGTCGATCGGCAACGATGCCAGCGTCTCAGGAACAACCATTCTGGAAATCGATCGCGCCACCACCCATGACATGCTGCTCGTCGGCGGCACTTTGGATTTGAGTGGAACGCTGATCATTACGAACGTCGGCCCGGCTTTGGCGGGTGGCGACAGTTTTCAACTGTTGAACGCAGGCACATTGAATTTCAATCCCACAACAATCGTTCTGCCCGAACTCACAGACGATCTCTTCTGGGACACCAACCAGCTCGCGACCGCAGGAATCATTTCGGTCATCGATCCCACACCACCTGTGCCCCCGGTATTGAGCACAAGTTTGAACGCGGAGAATTTGCTGATCACATTTCAGAGTGAATCGGGCGTCACCTACGTTCTCGAAGCAACCACGAACCTTGTGCCGCCGCTGCTCTGGATTCCGCAGCTGACGAATCAGGGCGATGGCTCGTTAATGTCTTTGCCGGTGCCAATCGCCGCTGATTCGCCGCAGAATTTCTTCCGCCTTCTCTCACGCTGAACGGGGCCCAATCAAAAAAAGAGAAGTTTTTCTCAAAAATCAGCCGGAATTTCCGGCGGCTTGTATTACTGTATTCAGCGTTGACCGCCATCCGGCCGCCGGTATTATCCGCGGTCAAATTTCGGCAATTACATTTGAAATAAAATTATGGCAGTAAAAGTAGCTATTAACGGGTTCGGCCGCATTGGACGCCTGGTGTTCCGGGCGTTGGTCGAACAAGGACTCGTCGGCAAGGACATCGAAGTTGTCGCAGTCGGCGACATTGTTCCCGCAGACAATCTGGCTTATCTCGTTAAATACGATTCCATCCAGGGACGCTTCAAAGGCGAAGTCAGCTCCAAGAAGTCCTCGGCTGACAAGACTGACGACGATGTGCTCGTCGTGAACGGCAAGGAAATCAAGGTCGTCAGCGCCAAGACACCCGCTGAACTTCCGTGGAAGGCGCTCGGCGTCGATCTCGTCATCGAATCGACCGGCCTCTTCACCGACGTGGAAAAAGCGCAGGGCCACATCACCGCCGGCGCCAAGAAGGTCATCATCTCCGCTCCTGCCAAGGGCGATTGCCTCACGGTCGTGATGGGTGTGAACCAGGACAAGTACGATCCGGCCAAGCACCACATCGTCTCGAACGCCTCCTGCACCACGAACTGCCTCGCCCCGGTTGTTCATGTGCTGCTCAAGGAAGGCTTCGGCATCGCTGAAGGTCTCATGACCACCGTCCATGCCTACACCGCCACGCAGAAGACTGTGGACGGCCCGAGCAAGAAGGACTGGAAAGGCGGCCGCACTGCAGCCCAGAACCTCATTCCTTCCAGCACCGGCGCCGCCAAAGCGGTCGGTCTCGTGCTGCCGGAAGTCAAAGGCAAGCTCACGGGCATGGCATTCCGCGTCCCGGTGCCCACGGTTTCTGTCGTTGACCTCACCGTCAAGACTGTGAAGGAAACCAGCTACGCCGAAATCTGCGCCGCGATGAAGAAGGCGAGCGAGACGTACATGAAGGGCATCCTCGGCTATACCGAAGACGAAGTCGTCAGCTCGGATTTCATCCACTGCGAACTGTCGTCGATCTTCGACGCCGGCTCCGGCATCGAGCTGAACAAAAACTTCTTCAAGCTGGTCAGCTGGTATGACAACGAATGGGGCTACAGCTGCCGCGTTGGCGACCTGATCAAGCTGATGCTGTCGAAGGGCATCTAATATCTGTCGATCTGTTTACCTCGACATCACCGGCTGGAGTTCGCTCCAGCCGGTTTTTGTTTTCGGAAAGGCGAACTCAACGGCGCGTCGCGGCGGCGGGTTATTCGCTTGCCATTTTGTTTTCCGTGAACTCGATCACGTCTGCTGTGAGCGTGTATTTCGGCACGGAAAACAGAAGCAGATACACGGTGGATTTATCTTCCAGTTCATTGCTGAGCGCGATTGCCTTGCCATGGAGGGGCTGATCGATGCTCGCGTAGAGCTTCTGCCGCGCCGTTGCGTAATGTGGACTTGCGAACGGAATGATTCCCAGAAGGCGGAATCCATAACTCGTGCCGCTCGCGCCGGGATGCACCATCCTGTAGTTCTTTTCGTTCAACGCCACCGTCGTGCTCGTGCTGCGCGGACGGGCATCCACGCGGGGTGGCGAGCAGCCAACCACGAAAGCCGACGCCATACAGATCAAGGCCAGATGTGTTCTTCTCATTGGTTTTGAATTCAGGGTTTCCTCGCATACTGCTGATCCCGCAACGCCGTGTTGCGGGAGGCGCCCATTATTCAAACGAACAAGCAGGCGCCAATAGGTAGGATTACGAAGCGGCTGCGAATTGTGGTTGCAACTACAGAAGCGCGGGCGGGCAAATCGTTGTCAGGGTTGACGCTGCGGCGGCGACAACCAGCCAACGCCTGTCGAAAAATAAATCAAATGGCCAGCCTGTTTCCACAACCTCACAAGCTGACAATCGCTTCGGCCGGTTTAATCACGACGCTTTCCGCTTCCGGGCCAGCTCGGTCAAAAGTTTCGGCAGCGGGAGTGTGTTGATCACGTCCTGTTTCGTAAGCGCTGCCTTGCGTGCGACGTCCGTGCCGAGACGCAGGAAACCGACATGTTCGAAACGATGGCAATCGCAGTTGATCACGCACTTCACTCCCCTGCTCTTCGCATAACCCCAATGGCGCCAATCCATGTCGAGCCGATCGGGTGATGCGTTCAATTCGATCCAGGTTCCAGTCCCAGCGCACGCATCGATCACAGCCTGCACATTGACTTTCTGCGGATCGCGTTCCAGGAGCAAACGTCCGGTGAGATGCCCCAGCATGTGAACGTATTTGTTCTCGGCAGCCCGGATGATGCGTTTCGTGTTCTCAGCTTCATCGATTGCAAGACGCTGATGCGCGCTGGCAACCACGACGTCCAGCTCCGCCAGAAGATCATCCGGAAAATCAAGCCGTCCTTCTGACAGAATGTCCACCTCGGTTCCGGTCAGGAGTCGAAACTCAATGCCTTCGTCCTTGAGACGTTGGTTCATCGCCTTGACCTCCTGGATCTGTCGCCGAAGCCGTCCCACATCCAGTCCATTGGCTTGAATGGACGATTTTGAGTGATCCGTGATCGCCCAGTAGGAAAGCCCGAGTTCATTCATCGCCTTCGCAATATCCTCCAGGCTCATCACGCCGTCGCTCCAGTTCGAGTGGTTGTGCAATGAACCTTTCAGATCGCTCCATTCAATGAGCTTCGGAACAGGTCCCTTCTCGGCTGCGGCGAATTCACCGGAGTCCTCGCGCAGTTCGGGCGGAATGTAGTTCAGCCCCAGTTCCTGAAAAATCTCCTCTTCCGTGTGACAGCGCACAAGCAGCGCCGGATCGCGTGTTTCCTCCGTCGATCGGAACAGCCCGTATTCATTCAGGCGCAATCCGCGATCGATCGCCCGCTGACGCATCACGATGTTGTGTTCCTTGCTTCCCGTGAAGTAATGGAGCGCATAGGGAAACTCGACGTCGCTCACGACACGCAAATCCGCCTGAATTCCCCCTGGCAACACGACACTCGCCTTGGTCTCGCCCTTGGCCAGCACGCTCACCAGACCGGGTTGCGACGTGAAATAATCCAAAATGGCACCGGCATTTTTCGATGAAACCAGAAAGTCGATGTCGCCAATGATTTCCTTGCAGCGACGCAGACTTCCAGCCGTGCTGCAGCGGATGACATCGGGATGCGATCGCAACTCATCGAGGATCGGTTCGGCAACGAGCAGCGCGTCTCCATAAAGAAACTTCGATGCATAGGAACGCTTGCGCTCGATTGCCGCGCAGATATTGACTGCCGTTTTTTCCCCGAAACCTTTGAGCTTTCCCACGCGCCCATCACGGCAGGCCGCTTCCAGTTTCTCGACCGAATCAATCCCAAGTTGATCGTAGAGCGCCTTGATTTTCTTTGGCCCCACACCTGGCACCTGCATCATTTCGAGCAATCCTGGTGGAACCGATTCCTTGAGCTTGTCGTAGTAGGCGAGTTTCCCCGTGGTCACCAGTTCGGAAATCTTTTGCTGTAGCGCATCTCCAATGCCTTTAATCTCACCCAGACGATTCTCGGCGACGAGTTTCTCCAGCGGTTCGTTCAGCGTTTCAATGGTGCGGGCTCCGTTGAAATAGGCACGGGTCTTGAAAGGATTCTCGCCTTTCAATTCAAGCAAAGTGCCGATGCTGTTCAGGATTTCTGCGACCTGATATTTGTCCATGGCCGGAATATGAATCGGGTGTGCTGGCGTTCCAAGGAAGTTTCTGCCCCTGCGAACGCGTTTCAAACTCTTAAATCTCCTCTTGGCTCTCACAGCTCGTTATCATCGGGGCCATGAGCAAACGAAAAAGGCTTCCGATTGCCCTCAGCATTGCGGGCTCGGACAGTGGCGGCGGAGCAGGCATCCAGGCCGATCTGAAAACGTTCGAATCGCTGGATGTTCACGGGACCACCGCGATCACCTGTCTCACCGCACAAAATCCGAAGGGCGTGATCGGCATCCAGGCCTGCCGTCCCGAAATTGTCCGGCAACAGATCGAAGCCGTTTTCGCTGAGCTTCAACCGGGCGCAGTGAAAACAGGAATGCTTTACTCGACCGAAATCATTTCTGTGGTTGTAGAATTTTTCGAAGCAGCGGGCCGGCCGCCGCTGGTCGTCGATCCGGTCATGATCTCAACGTCAGGCGCGCGGCTTTTGAAGAGCTCCGCGATCGAGATGATCACCTCGCGGTTGCTTCCACTGGCCGCTCTGGTCACGCCGAACCTCGATGAAGCCCAGTTGCTCGTGTCGCACGAACTGAAATCGATTGAAGATCTTCGGGCAGCAGCGCGATTCATCTACGAACGCTTTGGCTGCGCGGCGCTGGTGAAAGGCGGACATCTTCGCAACAGCCGCGAAGCTGCGGACATTTTCTTCGACGGAGAAACAGAGCTGCTGTTGACTGCACCGTTCATCAAGGGCGTGAGCACGCATGGCACCGGTTGCACCTACTCGGCGGCCATCACGAGTTTTATCGCGCGCGGCGAATCGCTGCCCGCCGCGGTCCAGCACGCGAAGGAATACATCACACGCGCCATCGCCCAGAGTCACAAAGCAGGAAAACATTTCGTTCTCCATCACGCCGGATCGGGCGCAACGAGACGCCCGCACTGAGGTTCCTCCCCGCAGCGAAGCGCGGGCAGACGGTTAGGGAGAGGGGATGATCAAAAATTTCCTCTCCCCGGCCCTCTCCTCCGGCTTCGCTCGGAAGAAAGGGAGATGCGGACTTCAGTCACACCCCGCGAGATCTTAACTGCGATTCACGCTTGCGGCTCTGTTCGAAACCGATTTGTATCGCGGCATGTTCCCCTACATCGCGCTTTCAAAGGACAAGTCATGGCAGCCCGGGCCGTATCCCGGCGTGGAACTGATGTTCCTGCATCGTAACGAACAGACGGGCGGCGTGACGGCACTCCGGAAATTTCACGCCGGCGTCACCATCCCGGCGCACATTCATCCCGAGGCAAATGAGTTCGTCTATGTGCTTTCGGGTGACTGGGAGGAATCCGGTGTGACGTATCAATCCGGATCGTATTTCTTCGCGCCTAAGGGAACGCCGCACGGACCGCACGTTGCGAAAAGTGAAGTGATCAGCCTCACGATTTTTGACGGCCCGTTGACTGTGGTGAACGCCGAAAATGCCTGAGCGGAAGGGAACACTCGCCCTTCACACCTGCTGATCCATCGCCGCGAGCCTGTCATAAGCGGCGTCCCAGGCGGCGGCGTGCGGAACGATGGTTTCCATTTTGAACGAGCTGTTCACAATGGCGCGCGCTTCCTCAAGCGAATGGATGTGTCCCATCGCCAGCGCCTGAACCACCACGTTCCCGATCGTGGAAATGTTCTGCGGAACGATCGTGACGGGAATCTGAAGCGCATTTGCAGTGAAATGATTCAGCAGGCTGTTGCCCGTTCCACCCAGAAGGAACAGGCGGTCGAACTGCCGGCCCGTCACGTATTCCAGCTCCCAGAGCGTGCGTCGATACAACAGAGCCAGGCTTTCCAACACGCAACGCGCAACGGGGCCGGGTTTGCGCGGAACCGGCTGGCCCGTTTCCTTGCAATACGCCTGAATCTTCAACGGCATGTCGCCGGGTGTGCGAAAGCGTGGATCGGCGAAATTCACGAGAGATTCGAACGGCTCCGACGCCGTGGCGAGATGAATCAACAGGTCGGAATCAAGTTCGCGATCCTTCTCCTTCCAGAACCGCCGGCATTCATCGAGAATCCAAAGTCCCGCCAGATGTTTTGAAAAATAAACCGCACCGCCATAACCGATCTCATGCGTGTAATTCCATTCCCGGCTGACTTCATTGATGATCGGCCCCAACAGCTGCGTACCGAGCGTGGCCCACGGTCCGGTCTGCAAATAAACCCACTGTTCTCCCTGCGCCACCGGCAAACCGGCCAATCCAGCGGCCATCTCGTGCGAACACGAACAGACCACGTGCGGATCGTCCAAACCTGTTTCACGGCATAATTCGGGACGAAGGGCACCGAGCTTAGTTCCCGACGGCACGACGACGGGAAACATCTCGCCCGGAAAATCGAGTGCCTGCATCAGGCGCGCGGACCACTCCTTCTCGACAGGGTTGAAAAGCTGCGTCGTGCTGGCCGATGAAATTTCCACGCTCGGCACGCCGGTCAGCAAAAAATTGAATCCGTCAGCGACCGGCATCAATCGATTCCTTCGGTTCAGCCGCTTCGGCTTTTCGGCAGCGAGCTGAAACAGCGTGTTTGCCGGCGCACTCTGCACACCGGTTTCCTCGTAAAGCGTTTCAGCGGGAATCTTCGAAAGAATCTGGTCGGCGACAACATTCCCTCGCGGATCGGCGAAGTGGAAGGTGGGCGTGATCAATGTTCCATCCGGCTCGAAAAGCATGTAGTCCGAACTCCACGCATTGCAGCTGATGCTGTCCACCGGCTCCTCGTGCGCGCCCACGGAGCGCAGTCCTTCGAGAACGTCGTGATACAATTGCGGGATGTTCCATTGAAGCGAGTTCTTCTCCCGGACCGGTTCATTCCGAAAACGCCGCATTTCGCACAGGGAAAGCTTTCCCTTGTGAAGACTGCCCAGCGTCACCCTTCCCTGCTCCACACCCAACTCACACGCAACGTAGAATTTATCCATGCGCGAGGGTTGATGCAGTTGTCGTGCCCTCCGACGCCTCTTTGCGGTTCCATTCGACACAACTTTGCTCCATCGATCGCGGAACGAGCTCATCGCTGGAACGTCCCTCTCCGACAGCTCTCAGCGCTGGCAGAGGGACAAGGATTCGAAGCGCACAACTTCCTGAAAACAACTCTTCGCACGCAGCACGGATGACGCGCCGGTGTCTTTCACGATTTCAAACGAATCGAGCTGGTCGCACTGCATGTCTCGAAATGAAACAGCAGTGTGCGGAATAAGAAAATGCGGCGGGCCGATCTCTCAACCCGCGGCATCGATGCGTCGAAGTTGGAAGACAAAATCACTTCTCAGGAATCCGAAGCGCCGTTAACGAGAACGACTTCACAGTGACGGTAAATACTTTCGCGACGCCTAAAATCGCACTTCTCTTCGAACACCTTTCAGCGAATCTGTCTTGTGTTCGGCTCGAAAACCACTTCGGGCCAGCCGTTCGTCCAAAGCACTTTGTTCAACGCCATCGTTGGTGTTCCTCGCCGTGCTCCATCGTAGAAGTGACAGCTGAACCATTCGGTTCCGTTCTCGACAAAAATGCCTGCATGACCGGGACCGATAAAAGGCGGTGCGCCTTTCAGAACCAGCGTTCCTCCGCCACGGGTGAGATCGACGCCATCGCGATCCAGATACGGCCCGGTCACCTTCCTGCTCTTTCCAACGCGAATTTCGTAGGTGCTGTTGGTGCCACGGCAGCAGATGCCCCAGTTCACAAAAAGGTAATAGTCATCTCCACGCCGACACAGGAAAGGCGCCTCGATCGATTCGTAGCGCGCAAGCGAATGCATCGGCGAACCTGGCAGCCGCAGGCCTGTCTTCGGATCGAGCTGGATCAACTGGATGCCGCTCCAGAACGAGCCAAACGTCATCCACAAACTTCCGTCCTGGTCCTGAAACAGCGCCGGATCAATCGCATTGAAGTTGTTTGTGGCGAACGATCGCACCACGACACCGCGATCGGTCCACTTGAAATTCGGGTCGTCCGGATTCAGCGTCGGCGTGGTCGCCAGCGCAATGACCGAACGGTTTTTCCCAAAGGTGGAAACCGAATAATACAAACGATACTCGTCGCCCACCCGGATGATGTCCGGCGCCCAGAAATTGCCGTCCGTGTTGCCGGGCACTTCCGTTGCCACCCACTCGGGCGATCGGCTCATCACGCGCGGTCCGCTCTGCCAGTCCACAAGATTCGTGGACCAGTAAGAAAGAACGCCGCGTCCGGTGTGAAAGACCCAGTAACGATCGTCGCACTTCACAATCGTGGACGGGTCGTGTGACCGCACACCCCTGCTCCCGAATTCGAACGAGCCCGCGGTCGTTTGATTTGTTCCGGCATCGAATCGGTTCGTGCCGCCCTCGGCAGCTTCGACGGGAGAGATGTCGCCAAGAAAACCCGCGAAGAGAAGCAGCGCAAACGCGGTCAGGCGTTTCCGCTTCGGAAGAATATTCAACTCAACGTTCAGCATTCGCAGCTCAGACGGGCGGCCCGGCTCCAAGTTACATCACAACCGGGACCTCAACCCCAATAAACTTCGTCACCGGGCCGCTCCCCTCGGAGCTCGGAATCATCGCACTGGAACTCGGATGACCGAAAGCGACCGCGCCGGTGTTTCATACACGAATTGCGCGCCACCCACTTTCAAGGTTTGGTCCTTCGGCGAAATACGGTTCGGTTCGTCCAACGTATTCACTTCACTTCCATCATTGCCCGTCAGAACCGTGACGCGGGCGGAACCTTTTACGTCGGCATTCGCAAGATTCACGTTCAATGGAATGGCGATGGCGCCGGGATTCACCACCTTCAGGATCACTTCCCGCGCCTTCTGATCGCGCGTCGCACTCGCATAAATCGTCTGTGTTTTCACAGGCTGAATCTCGGCCGATTGCACCAGCCGCCCGTCGAGATAGCAGTCCACGCGCGCGCCGTTCAATTCCACCTTCACGTCGTACCAACGGCCGGATTCAATGGAACCTTCCGTCTGCGATATGAGATGAGGCTGTTGTCCCAAACGCCGTTGGAGGGTGTGAAACTTGTTCCCGTAACCGCCGATGTTCCAGACGATGTAATTCTCGCTGTCCACATGGCGCACGGTGACCATGAAGCCTTCCGCCCCGCTGATCTTTCTGGCCTTGAGCGAAATGGTGTAATTCTGCCAGTCCAACTTCCCTGCCAGAGCCAGCGAAGTCGTGCGTTCGTCGCTTTGAACGTAGGTGCCATTCTTCACTTCCCATCGCCCCTGAGTTGTCGTCCAACCGTCAGTTCCCTTGCTGAAATCAGCGTTCAACAACGCGCTTCCATTCGCTGTCACTGACACATCCTTGAATTCGGCCGCGGTGTTGTAAGTCCCAATCCCGACCGCGCCGACCGGTTTTGTTTCCACAACCACATCGCTCAATTCGACCGGCAGAACAACGTCACCGCGATTTACGCTGAAGAGTTTTTGGACGTAATAATTCGGCGTCGGCTGCACGCGAAGGTTGTCGGTCCAGATCAGGTTCGGCGTCCATTGCCAGCCGTCGATGTGCGCGAACAATGGCGCATACGACGCCATCGTGACCACGTCGGCATTGCGTTCCATTCCGGTCATGTAGGCCGCCTCCGACAGCGCGCACTCCAGATTGTTTTTATTTTCGGGACTGACGGTCGCAACGCTCTGCGCGGCGTACTCGCCCATGAAGATCTTCGGTCCGTTCCGATCGTAAGTGTCGAAACGATTTGCGTTCGCTAGAAACCAGATCGGGTTGCCGTAGCAATGCTCGTCGATGATGTCCGCCTTCATCTCGTTCAACCGCGGGAAAAGGAAGTTGAATCGATCGTCCGCGGGTGAAGGGCCTGCCGCCGACACGAGCTGGATTTCCGGATGTTTTTCCTTCAGCACCTTCGCGAACGCCTCATAGCGTTCGAGATATTGCGGTCCCCACTGTTCGTTCCCGATTCCAAGCATCTTCATGTTGAACGGCTTTGGATGTCCCATCGCCGCGCGTTTCGCTCCCCAGGTGCTCGTGACCGGTCCGTTCGCAAACTCAATCAGATCCAGCGCGTCCTGAATGTAGGGATCGAGCTCCGCGAGCGGCACGAGCTGCCCCGTGTTGAACTGGCAGGCCATGCCGCAGTTCAGGATCGGCAACGGCTCCGCGCCGATGTCTTCGCTCAACTGGAAGAACTCGAAGAAGCCGAGGCCGAACGACTGGAAGTAGTCGGGTGTGAGACGATGTTTGAATTCAGAGTTCCAGCGATTGATGATGAGCTTGCGATCCTGGATCGGACCGATCGTGGTCTTCCATTGATATCGCTTGTCGAGATCGCTGCCCTCCACGATGCAACCGCCGGGAAAGCGCAGGAAACCGGGCTTCATGTCAGCGAGCAACTGGACCATGTCGGCACGCATTCCGTTCTTCCGATTCTTCCACGTCTTCTTTGGAAAAAGAGAAACCATGTCGAAATCAACCACACCTGGCCCTTCCAGAAGAACATTCATCCCGCCCTTCGCCACGGTGACTTTCGGACGCAAAACAACCTTTTCCTCAGACCACTTCGAACCCGGTTTTTTGATTCGCGCACTGGCGATCACGATCCCGTTTTCGTCGGTCAGTTCGATCCGGATCGCCGGCGCGTTGGAGACGGCGCGAACCTGTGCGGTGAAGTTGTAGTCTTCGCCCGCCCGCAATCCCATTCCACGAAATCCCTCGTTCGCAACGCCCTCGCCAGATGCCGCCGCGCTGATGCGAAGATAATGCGGATTGTCGGAATCGAACGGCTGCTCCGTCAGAATCTCCGCCGCGCCCGATCGCTTCGTCCAACCCATCATTGGATCGGGGAATTCAAACGAGCGATTCTTCACCAGCTCGGCATACAATCCGCCGTCTGCGCCGAGATTGATGTCTTCAAAGAAAAGTCCCCACATCGCGGGATTCACCTTAGCGCCCGGACGGTCGGTCTGGACGGTGAGAACTGGATTCGCAGCCAAAGCCGCGGACATTGCTGCCGAAAGCGCCAGTGCGGTGGACAGAAACAACTTCTGATATTTGGTCATAATGTTTGATGTGTGATCGTTCAACGCTGCAACCGGAAAAACTGTGCTTCGCCGTTCACGGGAATGGTCACGCGCCATTCATTGTTCGAAAGAACCGGCGTCACATCCGCAGAACTCCAATCGGCATCATTCAATGACGAAGTCGATTTGAGCTCGTAGCCAGCCGCGTACGCAGGCCACCTGAGAACAAGATCCGAACCTGAAATGGAATGCGTGAGTGACATTGGCAACGCCAGAGCATCTGGACCGGCGACGTAATTGGCAATGATTTCGTCAGGGTTCAATCGTCCGTCGTAAATTCGAAACTCGTCGATGCTCGCATTGAGCCAGCCGTCACTACTCCAAAGCGAACGGCCGATGAATGCCCACGCGGAGCTGACACCGGACAGCGGGGGCAGCAACGTGATTTGTGCTGTTTGAAGAACGCCGTTCGTGTAGATCGCGCAATAGTTGTCGGCGGGATCGACGATGCAGACCACATGAAGCGATCGGTTGTCCATCGAAGTGGGAACATCGAGCGTGGATGTGCGGACGGCGGTGCTGATCTCCAGCCGTTGACCACCGGAGTTGTTGCGCGGACTGAAGAAGACATAGTTTTGTCCGTTGTTGCCGCTCATGTTTCCGAAATCAAAAACTCGCGACCAGACGCCGTTCACACCGAAACTCGCCCAGAACTCCACGCTCAATGCTGAGGACCCGGACACCAGTCCACCGGGAAGGTTCATGTAACTTCCGGAAGTTCCCGGCAGACGCAGAGTTTCATTCGTGACGACCGCATTCCCAACGACCTTTCCATGCGCCATTCCGATGGAATCCCGGCCATCGTAGTTAAAACTGTAGCGATGCGCCAGTGATGGGTGCGCCCACGCCAGCTCGCGAATTTCGTCTTCCGACAATGTGCGTCCGAAAATGCGAAACGAATCGATCTGGCCATGGAACATCGGATCCGTGGCGAACTGGCTTTTGCCAACGTAATTGCTGCGTGCGAGAAGCTGCCAGGGACGAATCGTGATGTTGTTGCTGCTCGCAACCAGATTCCCGTTCATGTAAAGCGATCCGCGCGAGCCGTCGAGCGCGAGTGCGACATGTGTCCAGGCATTGGTCGGCAAAGCGGCTGGCGCTTCCACTATCTGTGAGCTTCCACCGATCCGAATCGTGAATCGCATCTTTCCACTCGACGCGCGCGGCGTCAGAACGGCGTAGCGCGTTGTGTTGCTGCCAAAATCGAAAATGCGCTGCCAGTCTGCACCTCCATTCCACTTCACCCACGCCGCAAACGTGTTCGCATTCGCAACGGAATTGGGAAGCGTCACGTAATTGCCGGTTCCATTCAGATTCAACACGCCGCCGCGGTCCGGATCATTGACAACCATTGCGCCATTGCGAAGCGATCCGTTGTAAACGGCACGATGTTCCCGGGCATCGACATCGAAGGTGTAAAACGCCGACCAATCGTTCGTGATCGATGGCCAGCCGTCGTCAGTCCAGAACAATTGCGCCAGCCCGAACTTCGCAACTCCGTTTTCATTGCAATCGTAATAATGGTACGTGAACCAGTTCGTCCCGTTCTCTTCAAGAATGCCGGCGTGTCCGGGTCCAACAAATCTGCCCGTGCTCTCCAGCACCATTGTCCCGCCGCCATTGTTCATGTTCACACCATTGCGATCGAGGTACGGTCCCGTCACAGAAGCACTTCGCCCTACGCGAATGTTGTAAGTGCTGTCCACGCCGGAACAGCAGCCGCCGAAATTCAGGAACAGATAATAAAACCCGCCGCGTTGAAAAATCATCGCGGCTTCCGTCGTGTTGCTGAAGAAGTTCGGCCCGTTGTTGGCAATTCGCGTGATGGGCGAACCGGGTGAAATGCGCTTTCCGGTGGCAGGATCCAGTTGCATCACGAGAATCCCGTCGGAATACGAACCGAACACCATCCAGATCGAACCGTTCGTATCGATCAGGATCGCCGGATCGATGCAGTTGTTCGCCGTCAGGTCGGTGTCAGGCCCGGCTTCCCATACGGCGTCGGACTGAATCACTTTTCCGTGGTCGGTCCAGACCGGATTGATGAGCGACGGCGACGTCACAAGGCCGATGGCGGAGTTGATCGTTCCCCATTCGGACACGGAGTAATAGACGTGATACTTGCCATTGAAGTAAGCGACATCGGGCGCCCAAAAATGTCCGGTGAAACTGGGAACGGCATTCGTGGTCCACGACGGCGGGCTGCCTGGAAAAATTCTGCCCGCGTAGGTCCAGTTGCGCAGATCGGTCGAATACGCGGATTCAATCCCCTGGCTCGTTCGAAAATAATAGTAGCGGTTCCCATCCTTGATCAGCCGGGAAGGATCATGCGCAAAAATGTTTCCCGTCACGGTCTCAAATGCCGAAGAGCCGGCGGGCAACAACAACAAAACCAGCCCCAGCAGCCAGAGGACAGGCCGGGCGGGAAGGTTGGAATCGCCGGGAAACATCACAAAATGCACATTCAGCAATCAACGCGGCCGAAGCAACCGCCAAACAAAAATTTCAGACCCACGCGTGGAATTTCGATGCCGCTCATTCAGACGTATATGCGTCGTTTCGGCGTAAAATCCGACAGATTTTTACGCAGAATTTATTTGGCTTCTGCAAGAAGAGCGCCGAGATCCAGCGGTCGCGTGAACATCGCGAGACTGCCGTCCGCCGCCCGCGGCCAATCGGCTTCCGGACGATCCCAATACAGTTCCACGCCATTCTGATCCGGATCGCGCAGATAAAGCGCTTCACTCACGCCATGATCGCTGGCGCCATCGAGCGAAATCCCTGCAGCCAGCACACGTCGCAACGCATCGGCCAATGCCGCGCGACTGGGATACAGAATCGCAAGATGATAAAGCCCGGTCGCGGAAGGTGGCGGCGGAGAACCTCCCAGACTTTCCCATGTGTTGAGCCCGATGTGATGATGGTAGCCCCCAGCAGAAAGGAACACCGCGCTTGAGCCGTAACGTTGCGTCACTTCGAATCCGAGCACACCGCAATAAAACCCGAGCGCACGTTGGAGATCCGCCACCTTGAGATGCACATGGCCGATGCGGACTTTGGGATCGATCGGTTGGTTGTTCATGCGGTTTCGTTCGTCGAGTGTTTCACGGCTGAATCCTGCGCGTCTTCTTCAAATGGGATGTCCTATTGATGCTTCACACCGGCCATTTGGCAACGCAATACCGCGATGGGTGACTGGCCGCGACATCTTTAAAAAGACGGGCGCCGGAAGCACAATGCCTCCCGCGCCGGTACAGTTGTCGATTTCTCTTTGCTATTTCTGTAACCGGAAGAACCGCGCCTCACCGCCAGCCGGAAAGGTCACGCTGTAGTTCGTGCACGAGAGGCTCATGCTTCCATTGACCGCAGTCCATTCAGCGTTCGTCTCAAGGGTGGAACTGCCCACGAGGTTCACGAGCGCCAAATTGGTAGGCCAGGAAACGATCACGTTGTTGCCGGACGAGGTCGCGGTGAGAGAAACAGTGTTGTTGCTGCCGATCAATTGATTCGGCCCCAACACACTCCAAATCTTGCGGTGCTCATAGGTGTTTTCTTTTTGGGATGTGATTGAGTTGTCGGAATCAGTATCGGGTTAAAAACGCTGCTTCCCATGTTCGGTGCGCCGTCGGCCCTCAAAACCCGACAGGCAAAAAAGAAAGAAATTGAAACCTGACAACACGCGCAGTCAGACGACAAAACGTCGCGTGCCTGCAAGAATTTCGGCCAGAGGAATTTTAAAAACAAAACGGTCCTGGCGATGTTGTTCACCAGGACCGTCTGAAACTTCAACTCTCGGAAATTTTTCCGGGTTCTTCCCGGAAATTCGATCGACTCGGAAGCAGCGCAGCTTTCACTCAGGGCCGCGTCGCCGTCCTGGCTTTGGCCGGTTCAACCGTCACGTTTTTCAGCCGCACGGAACCGGAATGGGTCAGCACGTCGGCTCCTTCCACACCTTTGAATGTGGAATCCTGGATGCGCACATTCTCGATGATGGAATTGGTGGTTCCCACGATCCACAGCGCCCGGGGACTTGAGGCTGCGGTGACATTCTCCATCACGACATTCCTGATCATTGGCGGAAAAGGACCGCCATAAACACGGCTGTAAACCAGGTCGATGGTCAGAACTGAATGCGCCACGCGGCCAACCTTCACGTTCCGGAAGAAAATGTTTTCGATGCTTCCGCCGCGCTCCCCATTCGTCTTGAGCCGCAAGGCGCGATCAAGATTGGGACTGTCCATCTCGCAATTTTCCGCGAATACATTCCGCACACCTCCCGACACTTCACTGCCAAGCACCACGCCGCCATGCCCGTCCCTCATCACGCAGTTGCGAATGACGATGTTCTCCGACGGCACACCCACTCTCCGGCCGTCGGCGTTCTTGCCGGACTTGATCGCGATGCAGTCGTCGCCGGTATCGAAAATACAATTCTCAATCAGCACATCGTTGCTGCTGTCGGGATTGCAGCCGTCGTTGTTCGGCCCGTGGCTGATCACCCTGACGCCGCGAACGGTGACATTCGTCGAAAGCACCGGGTTGATGATCCACATGGGCGAGTTCGTGATGAACAGGTCTTCGACCAGAACGTTGCGGCAGCGGAACGGTTGAATGAAGTTCGGCCGCAGAAGATGGCCTTCGCCGAAAACCCGCTGTTCCACCGGCACGCCCTGGTCACCATACGAGAGCAACAGCCGATGACTTTGCGGAGCATTTGTATCCCGCGAATGCCGCCGCACCAAATCCCACCATGTTTCCCACGACGCCGAGCCGTCGAGCGTCCCTTTCCCTGTTAGCGCGATGTTTTCCTGTTCGAACGCGTAGATCAGCGGCGAATAGTTCATGCACTCGGTGCCTTCGAATCGCGTTCGTACGACCGGAAGATACTTCGAAGGATCAGGTATGAATCTCAGCGTCGCGCCTTCAGCCACGTGCAGATTGACGCCGCTCTTCAGATGCACTGCGCCGGTCAGAAAGGTTCCACCGGAAACAAGCACCCGTCCGCCACCGGCACGATGACACGCTTCGATGGCTTTGCGAATCGCATCAGTGCAATCCATTTCACCATCCGCTTTCGCTCCGAAATCTGTGATCGGAAAATCACGTGCAGGAAATTGCGGCGGTTTGATTCGCGAAAGAATCTCAGGCACCGAATGCCACCCCACGCTGTCCTCTGCTCCACAAACGGCGCCCGCTCCGAAGAACAGGCCAAGGAGGAGAAGGGATGTCAGCGCAATCGGAGTCCGTTTCATAGTTGAGTGTCATTGGTTGAACCGTTGCAGACGCCATCGTCCTTTCACGGTTGCGGCTCCTCCGTTCTTTCTCACGACCATTTGGCAGGAGTCAAACCTCCAGAATCGATTTGCACATTTTTCAAAGCGATTTGCCCAAAATCATAGTGAAGCTTTTTCTCCGATTTCTGTTAGGATCACCGACACACCAAAATCTCGGTCGTCTGACGGACTCGTCGTGTCGGCTGTCGAGTCCGTGCCCCGGCCGGGCGTATTCCAACCCAAACCATGAAAAAATCGATCAATTCAATCGGTCGGACGGTCGGCCTCGCGTTGCTCTCGGCAACGGCGGCCACGAACCTGCAGGCAGCGGACGGAAGATGGAACACAGACTCGGACGGCCTCTGGAGTTCCGCTACAAACTGGGTCGGCAACATCATTGCCGACGACGCGGGGAGCACTGCCTACTTCACCAACGACATCACCTTCCCGAAGATTGTGACGCTTGATTCGCCGCGAACGATCGGCAATCTCCGTTTCAGCGATGCCAATCTGGAAACAGCATCCGGCTGGACTCTCTCCAACGGCGACACAACCACAAACATTCTGACGCTCAGCGGCGGCTCGACTCCGATCATCCACGTTGATCCGATCAATATTGATAACGGACTCGATTCCACGAACGACGCCATCATTTCGCTGGTGCTGTCCGGTTCGCAGGGTTTTGTGAAGAAGGGAGCTGGAACACTCACGCTTACCGGAGCGAACACATTCACTTCGTCCGTGCAGCTGGATGAAGGCATTGTCGCAATTGGAAACGCTTCGGCGCTGGGAAGCGGGAATCGTGCAGTCAACTACAACGGCGGTGGAATCCGTGTGTGGAACGGCGGGCCAACGTTTGCCAATACGAACAACGTGATGACCAGTGCATCGATCGTCAGTTCAAACGGCAATTATGATTCATTGACCGGCCCCTGGACCGGTTCCGGCACTATTTACATTCATTCCAACGCGCGACTGTCTCCGGGGGGAACCGGGAACGCCGCTGCTTCCGGACACCTGTTCTCCGGTTTCGTCGGGACAATCGACCTGACAGACAGTCCAACCGCCAACGAGACCCGTATCAACCTTGGCTCGGGAAGTGCCCTTTGGGATTTGAGCAATATTCACCTGAATACCGGCTCCAATGGTGGAAGATTCTCATTCCGCATGACTGTCGCTCCCGGAACGGTTCGCATCGGTGCGCTTTCCGGCGGACCCAACACCCGACTCATGTCGAGTGAAAACGGCTCGGGCACGTCGCTGATCTGGGAAATCGGCTACCTCAATACTTCTACTGTCTTTGAAGGCACCATCCAGAATCGCAACGGCGCTGCAGAGCGTGTCGGACATCTGACCAAGGTCGGCACGGGAACACTTACCCTGACGGGGAGTCTTACCTACACAGGCAATACCACCATCTCCAACGGTGTGCTCGCTCTCGGCCCGACGGCCACCCTGACGGCTTCGCCCTCTGTCACGGTCGTGAACCCGAACGCCATGTTTGACGTGTCTCCCGCGGGTTCATGGCAGAATACGGTCGCGCGCACCTTTGCCGGCAACGGCGTCATCACCGGCGCGGTTGAAATGACAACGGGAACAATCAGTCCGGGCATTGCGGGTCCAGGCAGGCTCACCTTTGCCGGCGATCTGACACTCGATGGTTCCGGCGGCACCACCACGAATACATTCGATGTCGGAGCCTCGACAAACGACATGCTGATCGTGAATGGAGACCTCAACCTTGTCGGCGTGAGCGTCGTTCGCCTGGTTCCGACCGGCATCATCATTCCCAATGGCACTTACACCTTGATCAAGTACACCGGCGATCTCATCGGCGACACCTCCAACCTTCAGCTCGACTATCCGCCCCAGACCGGCACGCTCACGCTGCTGGTGGATGCAGGCGCGAAGGAAATTCGCCTGCAGGTCAGCGGTGTTGCATCCGCCGCAAATCTCACCTGGCGCGGCGACGGCGCGGGCAATGCCTGGGATCTCACGACACCCAACTGGCGCAATGGCGCGAATCCAAGCGTCTTCACCAGCGGCGACAACGTGACGTTCGACGACTCCGGTTCGAACAATGTTCCCATCGATCTTCAGATCGTTGCCACACCCGGCAGCTTCGTCGTGAACGCGACCAAAGATTACGTCATTACCTCCTTCTCAGGCGGTCGCATCGGTGGCGGTGCCGACCTTGTTAAAACCAACACCGGAAAGCTGACCATCACCACGGACAACGATTACCTCGGCGACACCATTGTGGCCGGCGGCACGCTCCAGATCGGTGAAGGTTTCGGAACCGGAACACTCGGTGCCGGGTCGCTTACAAACAATGGAACGGTGATCTTCAATCGCGGACTGGATCTCACGTTCTCCTCCGACATCGCGGGCAGCGGTTCGTTGGTGCAGGCGGGATTCGACACCCTCACGCTCAGCGGAAACAACACGCAGACGGGCAATCTTGTGGTCAGCAATGGAACGTTGCGCACCACCAGCAGCGCGGCAGCCGGAGCCGGCAGCATCGTTCTGGCCGGTGGCACCTATCAGCCACAGGCGCAGGTCAACAACCCCATCAGCGTCGTCGCTGACAGCACGCTGCTTTCAACCGGGGAAATCCTCATCGGCAATGTTCTCTCCGGAACAGCGGGAACACTCAGCGTGGACAGCGCAGGCAACGGATTCCGCTTCGCGCAGACAACCAGCTTCACCTTCGGACGTCCGATCATGCTTCAGTCGGGAAATGCCCGCACGATCGCGTTCTACAATACTGGAAGCACTCAAACTTATACGGGCGAAATCTCCGGACCCGGCGGCATTCATCGTCGTGCACCAAGTGCCGGTTCCGCGAACGACGACGTCGGCGGTCATCTTGTTCTGTCTGGTGCCAATACCTTCAGTGGCGGCGTAACCCTCAGCGAAGGCAACATCGGCCTGGGCAGCAGCTCTGTCGTGGATGTCGATAACGTCACGATTCTCTCCAGCCCGCTGGGCACCGGAACGCTCACCTATAACCCGCCCGCCTCGACGGTCGCGCCGTTCGGTTGGGGAGCGATCTATGCCGTGGGCGGTCCCCGCACCATCGCGAATCCGATTGTCTTCGCCTCGGTGAATGGCGACACCACTCAGGAAGCACTCACGCTCGACGGCGCACATGCGCTGACTTTCTCGGGCACAATCACGCTGGATCAAACAGCATTCCTGTCCGGCATTCGCGTCAACACAGCGTCCGCGGCGATGACTGGTGACATCGGCGGTTCGGGCGGTCTGTTGAAGCTTGGTCCCGGCACACTGACCTTGTCCGGAAACAACAGCTACGGCGGGGAAACGGTGATCAGCGGCGGAACCCTGCTTGCCCAGGGCGCTTCACCAACGTCCTACGGCAACGTCACCATCGCGTCCGGCGGCACGCTCGGCGGCACGGGAACGATCAACGGCGTGACAACAAACCAGGCTGGCGGATCCATCGCTCCCGGCCTTGCGTCCTCCGTCGGAACACTCAGCTTCGCCAGCGATCTCTACATCAGTGGCAATCTCAGCATCGATGTGAATCGCTCGCTTGCGCAGTCCAACGACGTGATTTCTGTCTCAGGAACGCTGTTGAACAGCGGCTCTGGAATCGTCACCGTCAACAACCTCGGACCTGCCCTTGCCGTTGGAAACCGATTCGTTCTGTTCAACAAGCCGCTTGCAGGCGGCAACACAATGACGGTCACCGGCGGCGGCGCCACCTGGGCGAACAACCTCGCCACGGACGGCAGTATCACCGTGACCGGTCTCGCTCCGGAAACACCGCCGACGATCTCCTCCGTCACCTCCAGCGGTGGCAACCTGATCTTCAGCGGCACGAACGGCACTGCGGGCGCGACCTATTACGTCCTCACTTCAACCAACGTGGCCACACCGCTGGCCGAGTGGACGCGCGTCGCGACGAATGTCTTCGGAGCAGGCGGTTCGTTCTCTGTGACGAACGCCATCGTACCGTCCGAACCGCATCGTTTCTACCTCCTGCAGGTCCCGTGACCTGAAACAAACGTTCAGCGCATTCAAGCACAGCCCGGCGGAGATGCCGGGCTGTCCTGTTTTTCAGATGTGTCAAGCCAGCATGAAGCACCCCAAACGGGAGAACAGCCAACAGCCGATGGTCCTATAGTCCTATGGTCCCATAGTCCTATAGTCCCATAGCCCTATAAGTCCCCAAAACATTCCTTCGTGGACTTTTCCGGCGTCTGCTCACACATTACGCCCATGCCTTTCAGTCAATTAGGTCTGTCCGCACCGCTGGTCGAGGGTGTCAAAGCAATGGGTTATGTGGACCCGACCCCGATCCAGCTCCGTGCCATTCCGCTTATCTTGTCTGGCAAAGATGTCATCGGCAGCGCACAAACCGGCACCGGAAAAACCGCGGCCTTTTCACTGCCGATCCTGACGAAGCTCGGGCCGCATCAATCGTATCCACGGGTCCTCGTGCTCGAACCGACACGCGAACTCGCCGCGCAGGTGGAAACGGCCATTCGCGATTTTTCCCGTTTCACCGACTTGAAAACCGCGGTGCTGTTCGGCGGCGTGGGTTACGGGCGTCAGATGGATGCCCTGAAGAATGGCGTGGATGTGATCATCGCGACTCCCGGACGACTTCTCGATCATCTCGAACGTGGCACGTGCCGGCTGGACCGCATCGAATATCTCGTGCTCGATGAAGCGGATCGCATGCTGGACATGGGCTTTCTGCCCGACGTCCGCCGCATCGTGCAGAAGGTGCCGCGCGAACGACAGACGATGCTCTTCTCGGCGACGGTTCCGCCGCAAATTGAAACGCTCATCAAATGGGCGATGCGCAATCCCGAAACGATTGAGATTGGCGTGCGCCGTTCCCCGGCCGAGACAGTAAAACATGTGATCTATCCCGTGGCCGAAGCGCAAAAGACAGATCTACTGCTAGCGTTGCTGGACCGCGTGCATTACGAATCCGTGATTGTCTTCTGCCGCACGAAACACGGCGCGGATCGCATCGCGCAACTGCTGAAGCGCAACAATCATGCTGTGGCCGTGCTGCATTCAAACCGCACCCAGCGCGAACGCGAACAGGCGCTCAAAGGTTTCCGCGAAGGCAAATTTGAAGTGCTCGTTGCCACTGACATCGCGGCGCGTGGACTCGACATTGCGGACGTCAGCCACGTGATCAATTACGACGTGCCGCATCATCCGGAGGATTACATTCATCGCATCGGCAGAACCGGACGTGCCGAAGCCACGGGTGACGCGTTCACTCTGATGGTGGCTGAAGATTCAAAGCACGTGGCGGCCATCGAACGTTTCATTGGCAAGAAAGTGGAACGTGTGAAGCTGGAAAATTTCGAATATCGCTACACCGCGCTGTTTGAAGAACAGAAGCCGGGCCAGCCACAGGGACACGAACGCCGCGTCGCGGCAGTGCGGGTTCACGGTGGATATTATTTCGGACCGGCGAAACGGCGTCGGCGCTGAGAGTTGGAAGACCTTTTCAATCAACCGGAGCGCCGAGCACCGCTCGCTCGCGGATCCTGGCGCAACTGCGAAGCAATGCTCCGCGCTCAGTTCAAATTTTCCCCGCAGCTACTATTACACTGTTCATCAACGCTCACGGCTTCAGAACGATCTTGATGCATTCGTCCTGTTTGTCGCGGAACGTTTTGTAGGCTTCCGGCGCTTCATCCAGATTCATGTGATGCGTCACCACAAAACTTGGATCGATTTCACCCTTTTGAATTCGTTCCAGCAGCGGCCGTAAATAACGCTGCACATGCGTCTGCCCGGTCTTGATCGTGAGCGAACGGTTCATGATCGATCCGAACGGAATCTTGTCCACGAATCCGCCGTAAACGCCCGCGATTGAAACCGTGCCACCATTGCGACAGGCCGTGATCGCTTCACGCAACGCAATCGGACGATCGGTCTCCAGCATCATCGCCTGCTTGGCGCGATCGTACGCGAACTGGAATCCGTGTCCGTCCGCTTCCATTCCCACGGCATCGATGCAGGCATCCGGCCCACGTCCGCCGGTCAGCTCCTTCAGCATCTCCACCACGCTATCGACGAGTTCGTAATCGATGGTTTCCGCCCCGCCTTCGCGCGCCATGCGCAGCCGTTCGGGAACGGAATCGATCGCGATCACTCTTTCAGCGCCAAGAAGGAACGCACTGCGAATGGCAAATTGCCCGACGGGTCCGCAGCCCCAGACGGCGACCGTGTCGCCAGGCTCGATGTCGCATTGCTCCGCAGCCATGTAGCCGGTGGGAAAAATGTCTGAAAGGAAGAGAACCTGTTCATCCGTAAAACCGTTTTCGATTTTGATCGGTCCGACATCAGCAAACGGCACGCGTGCGTATTCCGCCTGTCCTCCCGCATAACCGCCGGTGAGATGCGAGTAGCCGAAGATGCCCGCGGGAGAATGACCCCACATTTTCTCCGCCATGACCGCATTCGGATTCGAATTCTCACACAGCGAATACATCTCCTGTTTGCAGAAATAACAGTTGCCGCAGGAGATCGGAAACGGAACGACAACACGATCTCCGGCTTTCAGATTCTTGACGCCTTTGCCGACTTCAACGACTTCGCCCATGAATTCGTGGCCGAGGATGTCGCCCTTCTCCATCGTTGGAACAAATCCGCCATAGAGATGCAGATCGGACCCGCAAATCGCAGTGGATGTGATCCGCACGATGGCATCGCGCGGGTTGATGATCTGCGGATCGGGAACGTCATTGACGCGAACGTCCTGTTTTCCGTGCCAGCAAAGAGCTCTCATGTGAATGCCTTTCGAAATGTTGGTGTTTATCCGAATTGAAACGGCCCTTCGCAGATGCTCTCGCGCACGGGTCGTCGTGAAGTGATCGTTTCCTTTTCCTTGAAATCAGGAGGCAGCAAATCGGGATCGCCGGGCCGGCCCAAAGCAATCATCGCAGCCACTGCAAATTCCTCCGGCACACGAAGAGCCGTTCGCGCCCTGTCGAAATCGAATCCCGCCATTCCATGTGCAACCAATCCCATCGCCGTCGCCTGCAACGCGAGATTCTGCCAGGCGGAACCCGTGTCATAGAGATGAACGGGATTGGGTTTTCCATTTCGTGCGAAGGTTTTTCGCGCCAGCACAACGACAAGCACCGCGGCGTTCCTGCACCATGCCTTGTTGGCATCCATCAACAGGTCAAAAAATGACTGCCAGTGCGGCGTATCGCGGCGCGCGTAAAGGAAGCGCCATTCCTGTTCGTTGTAAGTGGACGGCGCCCAGCGTGCCGCTTCGAACAACGTCAGCAATTCCTCCTGCGTGAGCGACTGTCCGCTCAACGCTCGCGGCGACCATCGTCGATAGAACAGTTTTTCTATTGGGAAATCGGGACGACGCGCGGCCTCAGGATCGGGAAGCTGGCTCATGGTTCGCTTGTGAGTTTTGGGCTGTTGTTCCGACCTACGCTTGAACAAGAGCGTCAATTTTGGATCGCCTGGCTGCGGATCGTCCGGACGGCTGCCCTTCCGTGCACGCGATCTCGCCGGTTTCCATCAGTTGCTTGAAGCGCATCAGGTCAGTCGCGATCTGCTTCTCCGGGGACTGGACGAACATTTTGGCCACAGTCGCACCAAAAACTCCCGCAGGCGGTTCGTATTTCAACTCCACCTTCACCACCGTGCCCCGTCCACCTGTCGCGGGACTGAAGCGCACCGACCCCGCATGGATCACATCCGCGCCCGAGCAGGTCTGCCACGCGATCAATTCATTCGGGTGCTCGTTCACGATTTCTGCGTCCCATTCGATGTTCTTCCCGCCAGGTCCTTTGACCACCCAATGGGATCGTTTGGAATCGAGCACGTGAACTGATCTCACATGGCTCATGATCTGAGGGAAGTTCTGGAAGTTCCGCCAGAACTGAAACAATTCCTCCGGGGAACGATCGATCGTGATGGTGCGCGTGTACCGAAAGGCGCGGAGATTCGCGCCCGGATTTCGTGTGATCGATTGACTGCATTTGGCATCCACGGTCGCCAGTCCGGCCACAGCGGCGCCGACCAGGGCAACGCGGGTGGCTCGTGAGTCCCGTGAAGTCAGAGCCGCACCCAGAAGCGCGAGGTCCATGAGATCGCCGCCCACGCGCGACCACAACCATCCGGAAGCATTACGTTGCGTGAGAATGCCAACGCCGCTGGCGATCTCACGCATTCCAATCAAGCGCAGCAGTGTTGAATGTTCGCCGACGCCGATCGCTTTGCCGACCCGCCGCGGCGCCAGCAAGCTGGCGAGACCGAGTCCGATGCTGAACCAGCCGAGTCCGCGCGCGAGTTTTTCTTCCGGAGATCGTCCGGCGTAACCGTTGCCATATTTGTTTCCCATAACCTTGTCGTGAAATGATGTTGCGGCATGGCGCCCGCCGCCCTTGCTGATGTCGAACGCCTGTCTCGCCACAGTGTAGAGTCGGCGTGCGTTGAACCATATAAGGTGAACACCCGAATCCAGCCCGCGAAATACTGCAGTGGGCAAAAGACCCGGCATAAAACTTTTCATCGCTTTGTGGGTGTAGAACCTCCCTTTCCCGGTTCAACGGCAGCTTCGATTTTAAAGCCATACACCATGAAAACCTTATTCACCTCTCAAGCCATTTCTCAGGGCGGACGATCCGGCTCCGTCGAAACCCCGGACGGCATGTTGAACGTCAAGCTCGGCAATCCGCTCGAACGGGAAATCGCCAATCGTGGCCCCAACCCCGAACATCTGTTCGCCGCCGCATATTCCGCCTGTTATCACGGGGCACTGATGAACGCCGGCGAGCGACTCGGCTTTGCTTTTAACGGTTCAACGGTGCAGGTCTCGGTGAGCCTGCTCGAGGATGACGAAGGTGGATATCGCCTTGGCGTGGAACTGCACGCGAAGATTCCAGGAGTGAGTCAGGCTGACGTCGAGCGCATCATGCAGGAGGCGCATCGAACATGTCCCTATTCCAAAGCGCTCCGCGGCGACACTTCGGTAAAACTCATGGCCGACTGACGGCGCGGAAAAATCCGGCGGGCTGCCTTGTCAAAGTGGGATGCGTTCACTAACGTCATCCCATGCTTAGAAAGTCTGTCCTGTTGCCAGGGATTGTTCTGTGCAGCGGTCTGTTGTTGGAGGCTGAAACCATTCAGTTGAAAGACAAAAGCGCCGTCACCGGCCGCATCGTGGCAGAGAACCGCCGCGAAATCGTCGTTGATCTGGGCTTCACCTTCCTCACGATCCCCCGCGATCAGATTTCGAAAATTGCCAAGGACAATGCCGCCGCGGCATCACCGAAGGCGGCGGAACCGGAAAAGGCGGCACCGGCCAGTGCGACGGATTTGCAACCCGGCTTTTACACCGCTGCCAACAAACCCGGCCCGGTCAGCAACGTCCGAGATCTCGTCAAAATCATCGGCGAAGCCGTCGTGCAGGTCCGCACTCCAGGCGGACTCGGCTCCGGCTTCATCATCAACGAGGAAGGGTTTCTTTTGACGAACTTCCACGTGATCGAAGGCGAGACGCAGATTTCGATCGAAGTTTACCTTCAGAAAAACGGGCAGATTGAGCCGAAGGTTTACAAGGATGTGCGCATCGTCGCGATGAACAAGTTCGAGGACATGGCGTTGTTGAAGATCGAGGACAAGGACGCGCCAAAATTCAAATACGTCCCGCTCGGCAGTTCGGACGCCATGGCGGTCGGCGAACGTGTCTTCGCTGTGGGCAGTCCGCTCGGCCTGGAGCGCACGGTCACCGAAGGCATTCTGAGCACCAAGACGCGCCAGATGCAGGGCGAGCTTTATCTTCAAACGACAGCCCAGATCAATCCCGGCAACAGCGGCGGCCCGCTGTTCAACCTGAGCGGTGAAGTGGTCGGCATCACGAACATGAAAGTCACGTTTGGCGAAGGCATCGGTTTCGCCATTCCGATCGAAGCAGTGAAGTATTTCCTCGATCACCGCGACGCCTACGCCTACTCAAACGACAACCCCAGCAATCCGTATCATTATCTGCAGCCGCCAAGTCACACACGCAACGCCCAGGCCGTCGAATAACCACTTCCACTTCCATTTCCATTTCCAATGAACTCCATTCTCTCACCCATCGCATCCGTTCTGGGCCGCGGCTTCGTTGCAGCGGCGCTGGCACTCACCGCGCACTCTGCATCGGCCGCCATTCCCGGACCCGAGAAGCTGCTGCCGGATGATACGCTGGCCATGGTCACGACGCCGGACTTTGTGAAGTTCTGTGACGTTTACAAAGCTGCACCGCAGAGCCAGCTGTGGAATGATCCGTCGCTCAAGCCATTCCGCGACAAGTTCATGACGAAACTCCAGGATGACCTTGTGAAACCGCTCGAACGCGAACTCGGCATCCAGCTCGAAAATTACACGAGCCTGCCGCAAGGACAGATCACGTTCGCCATCACCTTGAGCGGTCCCGACGCCGAGCCGGGATTCGTGCTGTTGATTGATTCCGGAAACCGGAGCAGCCAGCTCAAAACCAATTTGACCGAGTTGAAACGCAAGTGGGTCGATTCGGGAAAAACAATCCGGACCGAAAATGTTCGCGACATCGAGTTTTCCGTTCTGCGCCTTTCGGATGCCGAGCTGCCGGCTTCGTTGAAGAAAGTCTTGAACTCAGACGACGATGACGAAGAAGACGGCGAGGAGGAAGAGGAAGAGACTCCGACCAAAACCGATTCGCAGAGTGAACTGGTGTTCGCGCAGCATGAATCGATGTTGATCGTTGGTTGCTGCATCAAGAGCGTGGAAAAAGTGGCGGCTCATCTGACCGGAGGCAGCGCACCGGCATTGATCGATGTGGCTGCATTCGAATCGAGTTATCGATCGACCTTCCGCGATGCCCCCTTCTATGCCTGGGCAAACGTGAAGATCGTGACAGACCAGCTCGCAAAGCGCGCCGCCAGAGACGCGGAGGAAAACCCGATCGCCAGCATGTTCAACGTCCAGAAGCTGCTCACCGCTTCCGGCCTCGGCAGCATCAAGGCAATCGGTTTTTCAGGACAAACCTCGCCCGAAGGATTTTTTGCGAATTTCTCAATCACCGCGCCGGAATCGGAAAGGACCGGTCTCATGAAGCTGTTTCCCTCATCAGGCAAGGATTCACTGCCACCCGCATTTGTTCCCGCTGATGCCATCAAGTTCCAGCGCGTGCGCATCGATGGTTCACTGGCCTGGAACACCTTCACCCGCATGGCCTCCGAGGTCTGGCCGCAGGTGGACAGCACCCTCAACTTCATGATCGAACAGATCAACGAGAGCGCGCGGCAGAAGGATCCCAACTTCGATGTGCGCAAGAGCCTTTTCGAAAATCTCGGTGACGACATGATCGTCTATGAAAAAGCCCCGAAAGGTTCCACAATCGAGGAGCTCGCTTCCGCGCCGTCCATTTTCCTCATCAGCTCGCCGCAACCCGATCAGCTGGCGAACGCATTGAGTGCGGTTCTCAGCATCATGAATCCCCAGGCGTCCAGTCCCGAACAGCGCGACTTCCTCGGTCGGAAAATTTACAGCCTGACCGTTCCCGCGTCACCGCTGGCCGCGGGTGCGCGCCCGGGTGCGAAACTTCACTACGCTTCCAGCGGCGGTTATCTCGCCCTGACCACGGACGCCTCGCTGCTCGAGGAATTATTGCGCAGCAGCGAAGGCGAGCAAAAGAAACTCCGGGACACAGCTGGATTTACGGAGGCGGTCGCAAAGGTCGGCGGCGGCAGCACCGGCTGGTTCAACTACGAAAACCAGCGCGAAACCCTGCGCAGCGCGTTCGAAATTCTCCGCCAGTGGAACAAGGATGAAGAGCCCGAAATGCTCGCGCCTGGCGTTCCAGCTTTCGTGCCAGAAAACCCGTTCAAAGAATGGTTCGACTTCTCCCTGCTCCCGTCATTCGACCAGATCGCGAAGTATTTCTCGTATGTGGTGGTTGCCGGAAATGCGAACTCGGAAGGAATCACCTTCCGCTTCTTCGAACCCGTTTCATCCGACCTTCGGAAATAATCGAATCGAATTACGTTTTGACACGGAGCCGGCCGCCGCAAGCCGGCTCTTTTTTTCGATCATACGGAAGGCGCGAGGCACGAAGCTCATGGCTCGAGAAAAACCCAAACCGCCCAAATCCCCAAACCTGAAGCCCCGCGCCCAAACCAAAGCCCCGCGCCTGATTTGAGTGATTTACAATCTTTCCTTGTCTGAACGATACCGTGCGTCAACACTGACGCCGAACAAAGGCAAATGGCTACTGATTCCAACGGTTCTTCGAAGCTCCTCTACTGGCTCCGCGTTTTCTCGATCGGTCGCAATCCGAAGTTCACCCTCATTCGCATCGCCGTACTGGTCGCAACTGTCTATCTCATCTCCAAGTTCGTGCTGCTTCCCATTCGCGTTCAAGGACCGAGCATGATGCCGACCTACGCCGAAAACGGTGTGAACTTCGTCAACCGGCTGTCCTACCGAAAATCCGAACCGAAGCGCGGCGATGTCGTCGCCATCCGTTATTCCGGCGAACATCGGTTTCTGATGAAACGCATCATCGGCCTCCCGGGCGAAACGATCGAATTCCGGTACGGCCAGGTGTTCATCGATGGCTCGCCACTTTCGGAGCCTTATCTCACCACCAATTACCCGTGCCGCTGGACGATTCCACCGCGCCAGATCAAGCCCGGTAATTATTACGTCGTGGGCGACAATCGCACCATGCCCGAAGACCTGCACGTCAAAGGCGAAGCCACCCGGGAACGCATCGTCGGCAAAATCCTTTTATGCAAAAGTCTATTCGTTTCATCGCCCTCGCAGCGTTGATCGCGCTGGGCATCTGGGGCTGGCGCACTTTCTTTCCCAGCCCGGAACGCGTCATCAAGTCGCGCCTTCTGAATCTCGCGGAAACCGTCTCCTTCAGCGCCAACGACGGCAACATCGCCAAAATCTACAAGGCGGACAAAGTCGGCGATTTCTTCAGCATGGACGTGGAGGTAACTTTCGATGTCCGAGGCTATACGATGTCGCGGACGTTCAACGGCAAGACAGAAATCAAGCAGGCAGTGTTGGGCGCCCAACAGAATGTGCAGGGCCTCAAGGTGGAGTTTCTGGACATCAATGTCACCGTTGATCCCGATGGCGAAAATGCCGTTGCCAATCTCACCGCTCAGGCGACTGTCTCAGGCCAGCGCGACTTCCAGATTCAGGAACTGAATTTCACGCTCAAGAAAATCGAAGGCAAATGGGTGATCACCAAAATTGAAACCGTGAAAACACTTTCGATGCTTCCTTCCGAATCGAAGGTCGAAATGAAACTGGCTTCACGATGACGCCCGAAGCTGTCGAATACCTTTGCCGTCAGGACAAAACGCTGGCCCGGCTGATCCGGAAAGTCGGTCCCTGCACGCTGATTCCGAAAACCCGGCGTTCACCCTACGAAGCACTCGTCACTGCCGTCACCCATCAGCAGCTCAATGGAACCGCTGCGATGACAATCCTGAAACGCGTTCTGTCGCTTTATCCCGGAAAGCGTTTCCCGAAACCCGAAGACATCCTCGCCACGCCGGAGGAGAAACTTCGGGCCGCCGGATTGTCGCGAGCGAAGACTGCGGCCATCCGTGACATCGCGGAGAAAACCATTTCCGGCGTCGTTCCGAATTCGCGCGTGGTCCGCAAACTTTCGAACGAGGAAATCGTTCAACGCCTCACGACTGTGCGCGGAGTGGGTCCGTGGACGGTCGAAATGTTCCTGATCTTCACGCTCGGACGCGAGGACGTGCTTCCAATTGGCGATTACGGTGTGCGCAAGGGATTCGCCCTCACTTACCGCTGGAAGGATCTGCCCACGCCGAAGGAGCTGCTGGAATTCGGCGAACGCTGGCGCCCGCATCGCAGCACCGCGGCGTGGTATTTCTGGCGGGCATTGGAGCTGCCCAAAAGCTGACAACGCGTTACTTCAGCCGCGCGTCCAGTGTCAGCGATTCCAGTCCGGGCTTGAGCAGCGTAGAAATGGGACATTGTTCCTTCGCTGCATTCGTGGTGCGCTGAAAGGTTTCCTGATCGAGACCGTCGGCACTCACTTCAGTTTCCAGGTGAATCTTCGTGATCTTCCAACCGCCGGATTGCTGCGACAGTGTAAGCGTCGCCTTGGTGCGAATGTCTTTGGGCGTCTTCTGCGCGTCGCCGAGCAGCTTTGCGAGCATCATGCTGAAGCACGACGCGTGACCGGCGGCGATGAGTTCCTCGGGATTCGTTCCCTTTCCGGTTTCGAACCGCGATGGAACCGAATAACTGACGTCATTCAGCACACCACTGCCGGTGCTTGTTTTTCCGGAACCGCTGCGCAGGTCTCCGCTCCAATGCGCGGTCGCATGTCGTACGATATCTGCCATAACTCTTGTCCTTTCAGTTCGGTTGAAGAAGTGGACCCGGAACCTATCCGAGCAAGTGGCAAAGTCAAATCGGCGGCTTCAATAGCCGTAGCCGCTGAGGTAACGAAGCGGATGGGCGGAAAAACGCGAGATTTCCTCCTCCGCATCGCGGTTATTCAAACCTTCTTTTGAAACCCCTGTCGCAGAATTTCACGTCATCGACTGAATACACCTTGCCCGGAAGTGCGGAACGATTCTATTGACGTCGAGTCCTCGCGACGAAGAGACTGCGCCCATGCCTGCAAACGAACTGAAAATTGAAAAACTCACGTCCGGCACCGGCCCCCAACCGCGCAAAGGCCAGACCGTCACCGTCCATTACACCGGCACCTTCACCAACGGACAGAAATTCGACAGCTCGGTCGATCGCAACGAACCGTTCAGCTTCGTGCTCGGAATCGGACAGGTGATCGCCGGATGGGATCAGGGCGTGGCAACGATGAATGTCGGCGACAAGGTGCGCATGACGATTCCGCCTGATCTCGCCTACGGCGCCGCCGGTTATCCGGGTGCCATTCCGCCGAATTCCACCTTGATCTTTGAAGTGGAACTTCTCGGCGTGGAGTAACAACGGTTCAGGGAGTAACTCGCTCCGGTTCCACGGCGTCGATATGATCGCCATCTCTCGTCTCAAGCTGTCTATGCGATCCGCCAGCCGCTTTGTTCGTTTCGAGTTGCATGCTTCCCGATTGGGCAGCTGCTGGCTGCTGGTAATCCTCGCATTGTTCCTTTTGCAGACGGTTCCCGTTCTTGCGGTCAATGCCGTCGTCAACCTTCGTTGCGAAAACCGGATCAATCCACTCGGCATCGACACGCTTCAACCGCGATTCAGCTGGAATCTCGAATCAGACGAACGCAACGACCGGCAGACGGCGTTCCGCATCATCGTTTCCAGCAGCGAACAGAAGCTCGCGCGCGAGGAAGGCGATGTCTGGGACAGCCAGAAGATCGCATCCGACCAGTCGAGTCAGATTGTTTATGACGGACTGCAACTGGCCACCGCGCAGCGTTACTTCTGGAAGGTGGCGGTCTGGGACAAGAACGGTCGCGTCACCTGGAGCCGGTCGGCGTGGTGGTCGATGGGCCTTCTTCAGTCGGAAGATTGGTATGGTCAATGGATCGGACTGGAAGGTGAAGAGAAAACGAACTGGCTGTCGGGCACGGACTGGATCTGGTTTCCGGAAGGTGAACCGCAGAAATCCGCGCCGCACGGACAACGTTTCTTCCGACGCACATTTGCATTGCCGGAAGATCGCGAGATCAAACGCGCCCGAGTGCTCGTGACCGGCGACACGGAAGTTGTCGCCTTCGTGAACGGAACGGAAGCCGGCCGGCGCGATAACTACCGCACGGTTCGCGATGCCGACGTCACGCACCTTCTCAAAAGCGGGAAAAATGTCCTCGCGCTGCAGGGCATCAATCGCGGTCGCGAAGGCAAACCCGCCGGTGTGATCGGAACACTGGAAGTGGAATTTCAATCCGGCGAACCGCTATTCATCAACACGGACGAACAATTCCGCTGTTACGATCAGGAAGTGCCGCAATGGCGGGAAATCGATTTCGACGATTCCACCTGGCGTCCCGCCCGAAAACTCGGTCCGGCTGGAATGGATCCCTGGGGTCAGACGCGAACTACCGAAAGCCGCCGCCAGCCTGCACGTTACCTGCGAAAGGAATTCGCGGTTCAGAAACGGGTGAAACAGGCAACGCTCTTCGCATGCGGCCTGGGTGTTTCCGAGTATTACCTCAACGGCAGAAAAGTCAGCGACCACATCCTCTCCCCTGCCCTTGCGGAATATCCCAAACGCATTTTCTACGTCACACACGATGTCACGCATCAACTCAAGCGCGGACAGAATGCCATTGGCGCCATCCTCGGCAACGGACGCTTCTACTCGCCGCGCAGCCGCATCTTCGCCGGAATGGCGAGCTACGGATTTCCAAAACTCCTGCTGCAGCTCCGGATTGAATACACCGACGGCACAGTCGCCCACGTCGTCAGCGACACCTCGTGGAAACTGACGCTCAATGGGCCGATCGTTTCGAACAACGAATACGACGGCGAAGAATATGATTCGCGCAAGGAAATGCCGGGCTGGAGCACCGTTGGATTTGATGATTCCAAATGGCAGGTGGCCGAACCGGTTCCGCCGCCCGCAGGCCGGTTGTGCGCACAAATGATCGAACCGATCCGCGTCACGCAAACATTGAAGGCGGTGAACGTCACTGAACCGAAGCCCGGCGTGTTCGTCTTCGATCTCGGACAAAACATGGTGGGCTGGTGCCGGTTGAAGGTGACGGGACCGGCCAGCACGCAGATCACGCTGCGACACGCGGAAACGTTGCAGCCGGACGGAATGCTTTACCTCGCAAACATCCGCGGCGCGAAGGTGACCGACATCTATACACTGCACGGCGGCAAAAAGCCGGAGATCTGGGAACCACGATTCGTCTATCACGGATTTCGCTACGTCGAGGTCCGCGGTTATCCCGGCAAACCGCCGCTCGACGCCATTGAAGGACGCGTCGTTCACGACGATCTGGATTCGGCGGGCGATTTCGTCACATCGAATCCACTGTTGAACCGCATTTACGAAAACACGGTCTGGGGCACACGCGGCAATTACAGATCGATTCCAACCGATTGTCCGCAGCGCGACGAACGCCAGGGCTGGCTGGGCGATCGTCTGGAAGTTGCGCGAGGCGAAAGCTTCATCTTCAACACGCAAACTTTCTACGAGAAATGGCTTCAGGACATCGCCGATGCACAAAAGGAGAACGGCAGCGTGCCGGACGTCGCGCCCACGTTCTGGCCGGTTTACAGGGACAATGTCACGTGGCCGAGCATGACCGTTTTCCTGCCGGGAATTCTTCGGGACCAGTTCAACGACGTTCACATCGTGCAACGCCATTACGACAGCGCGGCGAGCTGGGTGAACCACATGGTGAAGAACTACTACTCAATGGGGATCGTTGCGAAGGACAACTATGGCGACTGGTGCGTGCCGCCGGAAGATCCCAGGCTCATTCATTCGAAAGACCCGGCGCGTCAGACCGACAAGACGCTGATCGCCACCGCTTACTTCTATCACGACCTGCGATTGATGGAGGGCTACGCGCAAATGCTGGCAAGGACGAACGATGCGGTCCGGTTCGGCAAGCTCGCGGATCAGGTGAAAACCGCGTTCAACGAGAAATTCCTGAAACGCGATCTCGGCTACTACGACAACGGAAGCCAGACGTCATGTGTGTTGCCGCTCTACTTCGATCTCGTTCCGCCTGATTTCCGAAAGCCGGTCTTCACGCAGCTCGTGCGAAAGATTAAAAACGAAACGAATGGACACATCGGGACCGGATTGATCGGCGGCATGTTCCTCATGCGCACGCTCACGCAAAACGGCCGGGCCGATCTCGCCTACACGATTGCCACGCAGCGCGATTATCCCGGCTGGGGTTACATGGTCGAAAAAGGCGCGACAACCATTTGGGAACTGTGGAACGGCGACACCGCGGATCCTGCAATGAATTCTGGAAACCACGTCATGCTGATCGGCGACCTTGTCGTGTGGCTCTACGAACATCTCGCCGGCATCAAATCCGATCCGACACAGCCCGGCTTCAAACACATTCTCATGAAGCCTGAACCCGTTGGACACCTCCGGTTCGTCAAGGCAAGCCATCGCTCCCCGCACGGATGGATTCGCAGCGAATGGCGCATGGGTGAGAACGGCTTCGAATGGAAGGTGGAAGTTCCGCCCAACAGCTCGGCGACTCTGTTCATTCCGGCAACCGATCTGAACGACGTGAGCGAAGGAAAACTCCCGTTACACCGCGCTCGGGGTGTGAAGTCCGCCCGGTTTGAAGATGGTCGTGCCATCCTCGAGATCGGCAGCGGCAAATATCATTTCGTCAGCGACCCACAATGAAACTCATCAACATCCTCCCACTCCTGCTCGTTGCGCTTGTTATGGGATGCGTCACCCCTGCTCCCAAAAATTGTGTCGTGAGTTCGCAATCCATTTTCGAAACCGCGCCGTTCCCGTCATGTCACGCATCCACAATCGAGGAAACTCCGGCAGGCCTCGTCACCGCATTTTTCGGTGGCACGCATGAACGGCATCCCGATGTTTGCATCTACGTTTCGCACCTCGAAAACGGACGCTGGACGCCGCCCATGCAAGTCGCCGACGGCGTCGGATTCTCAACGAACCGGCTGCCCACATGGAATCCGGTTCTGTTTCAGCCGAAGAACGGCCCGCTCCTGCTGTTCTACAAAGTCGGCCCGAGTCCCAGCACCTGGTGGGGAATGCTGAAAACATCTTCGGACGGCGGAAAAACCTGGTCGGAAGCACAGCGTCTTCCGGAAGGCATTCTCGGCCCGATCAAGAACAAGCCGGTGCAGCTTGCGAACGGCGACGTTCTTTGCCCGACCAGCACGGAGGGATCAGACGGCTGGCGGGTGCATTTCGAACGCACACGTGATTTCGGAAAAACATGGGAAGCGACTCCGCCCATCAACGATGGCAAAACCATTGCCGCCATCCAGCCGAGCATTCTTTTCCATTCTGGTGACCGGCTCCAAACACTGGGACGGACGCGCCAGGACAAAACATTCTCCAGCTGGTCGAATGACGGTGGAAAAACCTGGAGCCAGATGGAGCTGCTCGAACTTCCCAATCCCAATTCAGGCACAGACGCCGTCACGTTGCGCGACGGCCGCCAGTTGCTCGTTTACAATCACAACATCCGCACCGGATCGAACAACAAGGGACGCAGTCCGTTGAACGTCGCCATCTCGAACGACGGAATCAACTGGTTCGCGGTGGCGGAACTGGAGAACGCTCCCGATGCGCCGAACGGTTTCGCTTATCCCGCCGTCATTCAAACCCGAGACGGACTGGTTCACATCACCTACACGTGGCAGCGGAAAACAATCAGACACGTCGTCCTCGATCCGACCCGATTCCATCCGAAGCCGATTGTCAATGGCGAATGGCCGCGCTGAGAAAGAACCGTAAAGGGTGAGCATCCGATTTTCGTAGCCGCCGAGGTAACGAGACGGATTCGTTGGGAAGATGTCCACCTCCGTTGGCCGGCTACAGTTTTTCCAGAACCCCACTAACATTGCTGCGGGAAAACCGGGTGCTCTGCTCGAAACAATCCGTCACATCACGCGGCAATTCACCAGCTTCAATCAAGCGCTCGACCGTCCGACGATAGAACGCGACGTGTTCGACCGGGAGAATCGGAATCGCGGATCGCAACCCGCGCGCTGCATTTACCAGGAAGGTGCAGAACTCAAGCACAGACACCGAGTCTTCATCCAAAGCAGATCGCTTGTATCTCAGATCGTCCTGAACCATGCGCCGCTCAGCTTCCGCCGCCCGAATCACCGCTTTTACCGGCACCGTCTCCAACAGATCACAGAACGTCTCATAAAGTCGCGAACTCACATCGTGAGCGTAGCTGAGCGGAACCACCGCGACATGGGGTGACTTTCCACCCGCTCGGGTGCATCCTGACACCGCCCCCGGAGCGCAGCTGTGTCGAAGACCAGCTGCAGCAGTGGAAATAGTCCAAAAGCCGCAGAACAAGCCTGTGCGCTCGGCAACACATCGTTGCTGCGACTGGCTTCCAGCACAGTCGCGCTCCGATACCTGCCCACGTTTGGGGGCAGTGTCAGGATGCACCCCACCCGTTCATTCATTGCATAAACGGCCGACAGCTGTCGGAAAATCTGTTTTGAGACACGCTCCGTAAAATCTCCGAGCTCGAACGCTTCCACTGAAACCACTTCGTGCGGGCGGCATCCGCAAATGTTCGGAAAGGAGCTCTGCTTCCCTGCTTTCGCCCCGGGAGTTTCCCTGTCGGCAGCCATTACGACTTTGCGCGAAGTCATGCCAGAATTGGCACGCACATAACCCGCGTGTTTACAGGCCATTCACTCGATTCGCGTTGCCCGCCGCACCGTGGCACATGGCATGCAAAGAAAGTCGGCATGAAGAAGCAAAAGCTCCACTTGGCGATGGTATCGGCCGGCATTTTGAGCGCGAGCCTTGCCCAAGCCACACCGTTCAACATCACAATCAACGACAACAACTCCGCCTCGGGTTACATCGGAACTGGCGTTGGCAAGGAAGACAATGAGACCGAGCCCGGCACGGTCAAAAGCGATGCGTGGGATTATGAAGCGCTCGGATACGATCCCGGAACAAAGCAGCTGGATGTGATCGGCACCTTCAACTTCGCGCAAGGACAGACGGCCAGCGGGAAAACGTATCACGCCGGAGCGATCTTCATCGGCACCGGCCCCACCCTGCCAAGGCCGAACAACTGGAGCTACGCCTACGTCCTTGATTTCAACAACAACACCTACGCGCTTTACAACAGCTTCAACATCGTCCTGCCCACCGATATTCTGGCGTCATCGCCCTGGACCATCACGCCGACTGGCGACGCCATCGCTACAGGCTCGTTCCTCTACGCAACGGGACTCAGCGATCCGAACGGTTTCGGGCTGACCACCATGAGCGGCGGCGGCAATGCGCCCATCCACAACATGATCAGCCTCTCGCTCGCTGATCTTTCTCCGACGGTGTTGAACGATTTCTGGGTCCACACGACACCGGAGTGCGGCAACGACAATCTGAACGGCCATTATCAATCGGTACCCGACGCCGGCGCGACGTTGATGCTCCTGGGCATGGGCGTCAGCACTCTGGCCTGTGTGAATCGCCGGCTGAAAAGAAAATAACTCTGGCAGAAACAACCCGCCGATGTGTTCCCTCAGAAGACACATCGGTCGGGTCCGCCAGTCCGGTTTGCGATCCCCCTTAAAGTCGCAAACCGGATTTGATTTTCTGTGGGATGCAACTGCGCGATTGAACAAATGTGGAATCTGTCGCGCCGAGTGATTGTGAAAATCGGGCATTGCGGATTGAGGGAAAACCCCTTGACCCTTGAATCCCCTGTTCCTAGTGTTGGCGCGTATGAGGACTACCAGCCACGCAATGTTTTCCCGGCTAATATCAATTAACATTGCGTACACGCAATGTAATTAAATGGTTAGGTGACTCGAGTATGAACGATTCTCCTCCCGATTGGCGACAGCACATGCGGAACTTGCCAGGTCCTGCACCGGCTTGGCCAAGTTGGACACATTGGCTATTTCTGGCACCCGCCTTGATCGTCGGTGGCGGAGTAGTTGTCGTTCTTGGTGGAGCATTCCTCGGACTTGCGTTCGGAGTCGGACCGGAGCACACGGGTGGAGCCGTTTGGGCGATTTTTGGTCTTGTCCTTGTCCTGCTGATGGCCGTTCTGATTTATTTCATCGGTCGACGACGAGGCCATTCGATAGCTTCGTGCCGTGCGGCTTTTTACCTCTTCGCGTCACCGGCATTCATATTTTCGCTGATGGTTGGGTGGAAGGCGATTGAGCGAGTTATGATCAGATGATGAGAGAAACACCTAACACAGAAGGGTGTGTTGCTGCGAGCGGAGCGGAGCCAGCAAACACGCCACTGGTTGAACAAGCCCGACGAAGGAGTTAAGAACCGAGCTGTTGGCGCTTGTGTTTGCGCCGGGTCACTGCGGTGGGAAGGAACGGGAGATTTCTGACACGGTTTTCAGCGGCACTGAAACACGCCATACCCTGATGTTGCGCCCGTCGACTGCCTGAGGTTCCAATGGAGTTTGCAATCGCAGACACTTTCATCCCGTTCTCAACCCTGATCGCTGCCGAAAATTCATTCGTGGCAAAATGAGTCCCTTCACCGGCCATTTCGAAATTGATCTGGGCGGAGTTCGTGTTCATGCGACGGCTTGTCTCTGGATCGGCTGCTGCATGGGCGGCCCGCGTTCCTTGTAAGGAGCGATGAGCCGCAGCACCCGATGCATCGGATTTCCACAGCCGGCACAACGTGGTGCCGTGGGCACCATGATTTGCAGCGGCGCTTCTGCACCGAAGTTGACGGCCAGTCCGGTGTGAAACTGTACGCGCATTCGGTTGGCTTTGGCTGAGGGATGACAGAAGCCGTAGTATCGGATGGAACGCAGTCCACGGGGAAGAACATGTCGGAGGTAGCGGGTTGCAAACTCAACACCGCTGATGGTGGAGGTTTCGCGCCCGTTGTCTTTGGCGCGGTTTTTCCAACGGAAGGTGACGGAGTGATCGGTGACCTGGACGATGCGGGCATCGTTGATGGCAGTGCGTGCGACGTAAGTGCCGAGATAGCGCAGAGCGGTGCGGCCGGAACCGGCGGGTTGGATGTGAACGCCCCAGGTTTTGTTCCAGACGGTGGGATCGACCTGCCAGTCGTGTTCTTTGAGCAACCGGTAAAAGTGCTGGCGAAAGGCAGCCTTCAGATGTTTGAGGAAAACCAGATAATGGGGCTTTTTCGCGCGAACGAGTTTTCCCCGCGCATTGAGTCCGACGCCCGGCACCAGGCAATGGATGTGTGGATGAAAACCGAGCTGCTGGTTCCAGGTGTGAAGCACGGCGGTGAAGCCGTGAATGGCGGCGCGCAGTCCTTTGTCGGTGGAAAGTTTTTCAGAGAGCGCACCCGACACAGCGGCAAAGAAAAGGTCGA
>Ga0065721_10048875_pt1 | contig 66379 bp, 61 predicted proteins | sample Mesricmetagenome_FD_59108 | JGI IMG/M metagenome (GOLD analysis project Ga0065721, IMG submission 59108) | Mesophilic microbial community from rice straw/compost enrichment Sample: eDNA_1 v2 (version 2) | ecosystem: Engineered > Solid waste > Grass > Composting > Bioreactor | place: USA: Davis... | reverse complement strand
CAATTCGTTCTTCCCATTTCTTCTGTACATCTTCTCTGGCCATAAAATATCCTCCCCCGAATTGATTCTGAGGAGGATTATCTCATGGTTGCTGCAAAGAACGAAGGTGGGTAGGGTTTGACGCTTACGATTGTCCCATCGCTGCTTGCAGGCTTCATACGCTTCAAAGGAAACAGAACGCAAACGTGAAATGACATGTGGCTGGCGGAGTGCATCCTGTACCAGGACGATCATTTCTCCGTTGCGCATGATGTAGCTGTTCCAGTTTCGCAATCCTGTTCATTGTAGTCGGCGCCGCGTCCTTCCCCGGGCGTTGCAGCAAATGCCGACGCCGTAATACTTGTCGCTATCATCACAAATACTAGCAGACAAGCTACGAATTTTTGTAATTGAACAAAGTACCTCATCTCTTCCTTCCCTTCCATACAAAAAAGAAATTCAAGCCGCTTCCGCTCCCATGCTTGACCCCATTTGTGCGTTTCGTAGAGAAGTACCCGAACTTTTACCTTGAACCGTCAAGGAGTTATGTGTCGGGTACTTATCATTAACGAGAGTTACCCTGAAGCCGATAGTTCACAATCTTCAGGGTAACGCCCCCTTTATAACTTACTTGCTCTGCTGCGTCAGCATGTTCAGAATAACCGTTACGGCTTCCGCTCTGGTCAATAGACCCGTGGGATCGAACACGTTCGCGCCTTTACCACTGACGAGGCCTAGCTGCTTCAACGCGGCGACCGCGCCTCGGGCCCAAGGCGGAATATCCCGCTCGTCCGCAAAGTCGATACCGCCAGTGTTCTCATTTTCGGACAAGCCAAGCGACCTTGCGATCATAACCGCCATCTCGGAGCGCTTTATCTCCCCATTAGGACGGAAAGTACCGTCCTCGTACCCCGTAACAATACCTGCCTGCAATGCTTGCGCAACGGCGTTATGCGCCCAGGCTCCGATGCTGCTTGCGTCGGAAAACGCTAGCTCAGCACCATCCGTTTGCGGCTTCAGCGCATTCATCAGCATCACGAGAAATTCCGCGCGCGTGACGGACTTGTCCGGAGCGAATGAACCGTCTTCGTATCCGTTGACGATTTTCATACGTGCCGCCTGTCTAATTTGCTGCTCTGCCCAGTGTCCCTTCGTGTCATTATAAGTCGTCTCTTCTGAGTTACGGGTAATGTTCACCGTATATATTCGAGTCGCGCCATTCTCTGCTTGAACTTGGATAAGCAGCTCGTTCTTGCCGACATTCAGATTGGCTTTCAAATCAGTTGGCACGACTTGTCCGTTCAGCCGATACGTTGTCTTAGCCGCCCAGTGATCCGTAACTGTCCCGATTACAATCTGAGACGCATCCGTGTTGGCCTCGTAGGTTAACACATCCGCACGGTAAGCCGGCGATAACGTCAGCGTTTCTCCTTCGCCGTTCGATAACGTCAACGACTTCAGCTCCGCATTACTTGAAGCTATATAAGCCGGAGCTGCGGAAGGCGGCGAGTTCACCGTCAGCGTCGCGCCGTTTGACGTCGCATCCGGCAATGCCGAACCTTTGGCGATTACCCGGTAAACATAGCCGCTCATCCCTGCCGTTGCCCCGGTGATCGTCAATGTCGACGTTGTCGCTCCGCTGTATGGCGCTCCATTTGAAATATTCGTAAAGCCTGTGCCTGCATCCACCTGCCATTGGTAACCCGTTGCATCGGACGCCGTTACGGAGAAGGTCGTGTTTCCACCGGCAGCAATGCTAGCGCTGCTCGGGTGGCCCGTAATCGTCGGCGGCGAGTTCACCGTTAGTGTCGCGCCGTTTGACGTTGCATCAGGCAATGCCAAACCTCTGGCGATTACCCGGTAAACATAGCCGCTCATCCCTGCCGTTGCCCCGGTGATCGTCAATGTCGACGTTGTCGCTCCGCTGTATGGCGCTCCATTAGCCTGCAAAAAAACCTAGAACTGCTCGTTATATTTCTCCACCACTTTATCCAGTCCGGCAGCCTTCATTTTCTTCAAAGCGGCAAGGAACGCCGTCTCGTAATCGAGCAGTCCCAACTTAATCGGCAAAATGCTTGTATTAAACTCCGCCAGCGTATTCGTATATTCCACGCTTACCTCGGACGCATCGAAGTTAAACCCGAGCGTCACACTGTTGACGGCGTCCGTGCTCTGGCTCGCCCGGTATTTCAGAATCGTCGGATGCGTATTGGCCGCCCAGCGAATCATCTCCACATGTCCCAGCATTCAGGAGGCGACCTGATAAGCCGGAGCTCCGTTGCTGTCGAGCTTCAAATCCTCTTTTAACCCGTCTCCGATATTTTTCCAATATTCGCCTTCCGGTCCGTACAGAACAAGATCAAAGTTGTCCTGGCTGCTGAACACCCAGTTCGGAAACTGAACGGCCGCTTCCGGATGCGGCGACCTCGCGGAAGAAGGCAACGTCTTTCTTAAATTCCTCGCTCTCGATCCACGAGGAGACCTGGCCCTGCTGATCGATTCGAATCAGATTTTGAAATACGGTAAAAGGATACGTATCATACATAGGATGCAAGTAATAAGCCAGCTCGGTATTCAGCGTTCGAATGAACACATTTTTGTTCGCATCCGGCCAGCTTCAACAAATCGTCGGCCGATTTCGGCGCTGCAGCCCGTTTTGCTCCAATAAATCCTGACGAACCGTAACCATGCCGTCCGCATAAGCGCTGTCCAGCCAGTAGTTCGGCACAGAATAAATTTCACCCGATATTTTGACCGTATCCCATATCCAATCCGGCATGCTCTTCTTGAGTTCAGGACCGTACTCGTCCAAATATTCGTCGATCGGAATGATGCCGCCGTTGCTGGCTAGAACGTTCGGGCCCTTGTTGTCGTGCATAATGTGGATCAGCTCGAGCTCTTCGCCTGTCGACATCATCAGGTTCGTCTTTTGATCCCACACATCCCAAGAAATATAGATCGCCTCGTATTGGAGATTCAGTCCGTCTTCCTCCAGCTTCTTATTGATCGCCGCTTCGCCCGCCTTCTGATCCTGAGGCGCCGTTCCCGGCATGACATATCGGACCAGCTTCTTCTCGCCGTTGTTCTCTTGAGCGGCCTCCTTGCTTTCCGCGCTTCCCGTATCCCCCCGGCGGCATTGCCGCCCTCCGACGAGCTGCAAGCGGAAGTTACAGCGGATAAAGCGACCAGCAAGCCAACCATCGGTAACCAGACTTTTTTCATTCGGATACGCTCCCTTTTTTGTAATGATGGTCCTTTCGATGAAACCGTCCCCATCATAATCAAGGCGGCAAGCGCGGGTAAACTTCAAAAATTGCGAATCCCTTTAATTCGGCGATAGCCGCCGCTAGATTTAATTCGATTTCATCCACTTTATGAGAATGGCCTGCCATTCTCCGGGTTCCGCCTCCTGATTGCTGTGGAGGATCGCGTCGTTGCGATACTGCACGGGCGACATGCCGTACTTCTTCCGGAACAGCGTAAAAAAGTAAGTCGTATTATGAACGCCGACCTTCTCGTTGATTGCCTGGACCGATTCCGTCGATTCCAGCAGCATTCGCTTCGCCAGCTCCAGTCGAACGTCCTTCAAATAATCGTTAACCGACTGCTGATACTGCGCTTTGAACAGCTTGCCCAAGTAGCCTGGCGTTAGACCGACATAATCGGCCAAAAAGTCGACGGAAATGTCCAGCTTCCAATAATTTTGGCGATATACGCTTTGATTGTGCTCATTTGGTCCGTGTTGCGGTTTTTCGTCTTGGCTTCCATCTGTTCGCAGATGCAGCGGCACAAGGCCGCCAAATCCGCCGCGAACGCCTCCAACGTTTCATAGGAAACGGCGTGAAACGCCATGCGCGCGAACACTTCCCGCTGTTCGCCGACTGCCGAGCCCATCAGATTATATTGCTTGTTCAACTCCGTCAGCAGCTGCTGCAGCATGTAGAGTGCATGATGATAGTCGGCTCCGTACAGCGAGGCGACAAACTGGTCTATGATCCGGACTGCCGCTTGCGCCTGATTCATCATTTCGGCCGGCTCGCCTGCTTCGTTCAACTGCGGCAAAATCCCGAGCACGACTACGTTAAAATAAGACCCCGCCAGCGGCTCGGAAAACCGGTCGGTCAGATCGGTCTGGCTGCCGGTCAAATACTTGAACAGACCGCTCTTGCGGGCAACCGCCACGGCTGGCTCCATCTCGGTCACTTTGCGGGCGATGCTGGAGTAAGTCTCGTCGATCATATAGAACTCGTTGATGCAAGTTACCTTTAACACGGTGCGGCTTAACGTATTGTTTATCGTCTTTAGTACGCTGTGTGCGCTGGTGCTGGCCATTCTGTTTAACTAGCTGAAGAACAAATGGCTTTCGAAAATTACGCAATCGACGATTCTTTTTCCAAACTTCCTGTCCTGGGTCATTATCGGCTATGTCATCTACAGCTTGTTTGCCACAAATTTCGGATTAGTGAACAAGGCGCTCGTCGTACTCGGATGGAGCCGGTGAATTGGTACTCTTCTCCGCAATATTGGGTGGCAATTCTGGTGGGGGCCGAACATATGGAAGGATGTCGGGATCTCGCTCGTCATTTACTTGGCGGCCATCACGGGAATCGACGGAACGCTGTACGAGGCCGCGCAAATTGACGGCGCCAACCGCTGGCAGCAAATCCGGCGCATTACGCTCCCTCTGCTCATGCCTACCGTGTCGATTCTGTCACTGTTCGCGTTCGGAAATGTGATGTACGGCAGCTTCGATATGATTTATGCCATCATTAAGGACAACGGCCTGCTGTACCCGACCGTCGACGTTATCGCTACTTATGTGTTCAGAGCTTTGCGTACGATCGGCAACCCTTTCCAAGCAATGGCTGTCGGCGTCTATCAATCCGTAGTCGGCTTCATTCTCGTGTTCGGCGTCAACTGGATCGTCCGTAAGAAAAACCCCTGACAATTCCTTATTTTTAATAGGAAGGAACACATCCAGCGGATTAGAGAAAATGTTGGATCAATTGCATTGCTAGTTAATTTTGCTGTCATAGTTAAAAAAAATGCCGCAGCAATTCCTTATACAGACGATCGTGCCCCATCTGCCGCCCTCTCCCTCACCATGAAAAATTCGCCGAGAAAACAGAAAAGCCGCCCTTCTCCGGCTGGAGAACGAGCGGCGTGTGCTTCACGACCGAACCTTATTATTGGCATTATCGTAACATGCCGGACGGGCCGGCGCAACTGCTTTTTACGATCGGAGAAAAGCGAGAAGCGGTCCGGATGAGCCGGGGTCGGGGAGAATGAAGACGGGAATGCCCATAGCGGCCGCGCGTTCCTCCACCGCGGGAAGCGGCTTGCGCAGCGTCGCCGCAACGACGTTGGACAACAGAAGCAAGTCTGCGTCCCCTTCGTCCCGAATAAGCGCAACCTTCGGATAAGGCGCGGACTTGAAGCCTTCGATGATCAAGTCGTCGAGATCGCGCTTCTCCATCTCCGATACAAGCTCCTCGACGGGCGTCGTCCGCTCCAGCACCCAGGCGGTTCGCGTCGGCGAAACGATCGCCGTCGCCGACGATCCGGCTTCCCGGTGCTTCCACGTATCCGTACCCGGCGGCTCCGGCTCGAACTGATGGGCGTCGTGCTTAAGCGTGCCGACTCTGCGGCCTTCGGCGGCGAAGGCTCGGATAAGCTCGCACGCCAACGTCGTTTTGCCCGATTTTTTGTATCCGACGATTTGAATAATGCGCATCGCTGTCCGTCTCCTCCCGGCTACCGGCTTATTTTCCACGCCTTCACGGGGTGTCCCCGCTTCAGCCCTTCCTTGAGCGGGGGAATTTCGATCAGGCAGTCCGCCCCGACGATCGTCGTCATCAGACTCGATTTATCGTCCCCGGTCGGCGTTACCCATACTTGTCCGTCCCTGATCTCGGCGCTGGCCCGAATGTAGCGGCGATAGGCGTTTACTTTCGGGAAATCTTCGCCCAAGCATGCCGTAAACGAAGGATGGAGCGGCCGTTCCGTGCCAAGCATACGGCGCAGCGCCGGGACGGCGAACAGGTGGAAGCCGACGAAGCACGCTCCCGGATTGCCGGACAGCGCGAGCACCAGCTTGTCACCGAACAGCGCCGCGGATGTCGGACTTCCGGGCCGCATCGCGATTTTGTTGAACAGCAGCTTCACGTCCGGCTGCGCCAAAATATCGACCATGACGTCGTAATCGCCAACCGATACGCCGCCGGTCGTCAGCAGCAGATCGCTTTCGGCCAGCGTCCCACGCACGAGCTTGCCGGCTGCCTCCGCATCGTCGGGCACCTTGCCGAGCAAAATCGGCTCCGCGCCGAACTCCCGTACGAGCGCCGCCAGCATCGGCGAGTTGCTGTTGCGAATTTTCGCGGGCGCGAGCGGCTCGTCCACTTCCAACAGCTCGCTTCCGGTGGACAGAATCGCCACGCGAGGGCGACGCGATACGGCAACGCGGGCGCAGCCGCAAGAAGCGAGCACGGCGCTCTCCCCCGCCCCGATCCGCTGTCCGGCGGGCAGCAGCTTCTCTCCTTCGCGAATCTCGCTGCCGATCTCGGAAATATTGGCGCCCCTCGGGACAGACTTGCCGATCTCCACGTATGCACGGCCCTCCCGATCCCCAGACGAAGTCATCTCCAGCATGACGACAGCGTCCGCCCCTTCGGGCACCATGCCGCCGGTCATGATCCGGGACGCTTGGCCGGGACCTATCGGATGCTTCGGCTCAGTTCCTCCGGGCAGATTCTCCAGCACGGCGAGCTCCGCCGGGCCGTCAGGCCGGGCATGCTCCAGATCCGCCGTGCGTAAGGCGTAGCCGTCCATGCCCGATCTGCGGAAGGGCGGAAACGGATGCGGCGCGATCAGCGTCTCCGCCAAATGTCTGTCCCACGCCTCGTGCAAAGAAACGGTCTCGGCGCCGAGAACACGAATATGATCCAATATCGTTTGCTGCGCTTCTTCCGGCTGAATCGCTTTGCGGCGAAACCGCTCTGGGGTGTCTGTCTGCTGCATAGTAGACGCTAACTCCTTTGCTGCGTATGCTCCGCCCATCGGGCGTTCTCCTTGGCGAGCTGCTCCGGCGTATCGATATCCTCGGCCAAAGCAAGCGAATGCCCGCCGGCCTGCAATTCGTCTTCTCCGATCTCGCTCAGTTCCATTCGCTCCATCCAATCCCGCAATCGGCGCATTCCGGATTGCAACAGCTCTTCCGCGATCGTACCGGTTTCCTTGCGGTAGACGCCATGGAGAGGCTGAAGATTTCCTCCGATTACGGGAACCGCCGCTTGAGCCCGAACGCTCGTCAGCCGGCCGAGCAAGTAACCGGCAGCGGCCGCGCTCGGATACGGCTGATCGCAGCCCAGCAGCCAAATATACGGGAACGCGGCGGCCTGGAATCCGGCATGCACGCCGGCAAGCGGACCTTCTCCCGCGTAGACGTCGGACACGATCCGGACGGCCGGCTCCGTCGCCCGCAACTTTTCGGCGAACGCCGGATCGTTGGCCACGACGACGATCTCGTCCGCCAGCTTCGCCGTTTCGCGAAGCTGGCGTTCGATGATCGTCTCCCGACCGATCGTCAGCAGCGCCTTATTGCGGCCGCCCATTCTCCTGCCTTCTCCGCCGGCCAAGATAACCGTCGTTACTTCCGCCTGCTTCACCGCTTCGCACCTCGCCGAATTTCTATGACTATTGCAGGCTGACCCGCGAATAGAATGATTCATTGATATTACTGTTTCTACCATTGTAGTCTGCTATCGACTAACGAAGCAAGCACATTGGTCACTATGTCTGCCCCCAAATCCAATTTCGCGTCAGCTTTTCCCCCTCTCCAGCAACAAAGAAACCGCCGCGCGGCGATCACTCCTTCGAATGATCTCCGCACGACGGCTCATGCGCCCTTCCCTATCCGATGTTCCGTTCCAACTACGCCGGAAGCAGCGACACAAAGCTGAACTTGCCCGAACCGACCCGGAACACGGCGCATCCGTCCTCCCGGCCGACTTCGTTAACACCCGCAGCCAGTCGCGCAGGCGCATTCCCTTCCAACACCTCCGTGCCTTCCACGGACGGCACGCAGACAAGCGCGGTCGCGTTAGCCGGCACTTCCACGACGAGCAGCAGCTCTCCGTTCACGACCCGCCACTCCGTCGCAACCGGCCCGCGCACGCTGTCGTAGCGGCAGCGCGAGAACGTCAATCCGCCCAGCGGCCGCGGCCGAATGAGCAGCTCCCCAAAGCCGGCGCCCCCGCTCCCGATGCCGCCGACGTGCCGGAACAGCCATTCGCCGATCGAACCGAAGGCGTAATGGCACAGCGAATTCATGCCCGGATCCTGAAACCCCCGCTCCTCCGTCCAACCGTCCCAACGCTCCCAGATCGTCGTGGCGCCCTGGCGCACCGAGTACAGCCAGGACGGGTACTCCTCGCGCAGCAGCAGACGGAACGCCAAGTCGGCGTGTCCTTCCCGCACGAGCGCATCCATCAGAAACTTCGTGCCGAGGAAGCCCGTCGTCGCCATGTCTCCCAGCTCGCGAATTTTGCCGACGAGTCTCGCGACCGCGGCCCCACGCAGCCTCTCCGGCAGCAGATCCATTTCCAGCGCCATCGCGTAAGCCGTCTGCGTATCTCCTTTGATCCGCCCTTCCTCGTCCACGAACCGATCGACGAACGCGCCGCGAATCTGTTCGAACCGCTCCCGGTAAGACCGGCAGTCCTCCTCTTCGCCCAGCGCTGCGGCGATGTCCGCCATCCGCTTGGCGCTGAAGGCCATATACGCAGTCGAGAAAATATCGTAAGGCGTCGTGGAATGGTGGCTGACCATGCGACCGAATTCGGCGATCCGCTCCTCGAACGGGCGTTCGTTCACGGACAGCCAGTCCCCGTACTGAGGCACGTCGTCGCGAACCCCGTCGGGGAACTGCGCCCGATTGAACTCGACCCAGCGCTTCATCGAATCGTAATGCTTGCGAAGCGCGCACCGATCCCCGTAGGTTTCGTACAGCAGCCACGCCACGATGAGCGGAGCGTCCGCCCATCCCGCCGAAGCCGTATGCGTGTAAGTAAAATCGTTGTCGAACTCGGTCTTCGGACCGAAAATAAACGGAGCGAAATCCGTATACGCCCCGGTCGGCCTCTGCGCATCCTCCAGGTCGACGAGCCACTTCGCGTAGAAAGACGAAACGTCCATATAATAAGCGGCCGTCCCGGAGAAAATCTGTCCGTCCCCCGTCCAGCCGTGGCGCTCGTCCCGCTGCGGACAATCCGTCGGCACGCTCATGAAGTTCGCCCGCTGCGTCCAGCGCACATTCTCGATCAGCCGATTAACGAGAGGATGCGAAGTTTCCAGTTCCCCCGTCTCCGGCAAATCCGAGTGAACGACGACGCCGACCGCATCGCCCAGCTCGAACGGTCCGTCCCCGCTTACCTCCACATAGCGGAAGCCGTGATACGTAAAAGTCGGCTCGAACGTCTCCTCGTCCCCGCCCCGGCATACGTATACATCGGTCTGCCGGGCGAAGCGCAGATTGTCCGTATACAACTCGCCGCTCGCGTCCAGCGCCTCTCCGAACCGGAACGTGATCCGGGTTCCTTCCGCTCCCCGCACGCTTGCGCGAATCCACCCCGCCATATTTTGTCCGAAGTCGATCAACATCCGTGCGTCCGGCGTCCATCGCAAGCTATGCGGCGTCCGCTCTCCTGTCTCCCGGATCGGCCGCGACATCTGCGCGACGATCCAGCCGCGGTAATCGTACATGACATCGACCGGACTCCAGGCCGCATTCGAGAAGCCCGGCGCGTTCCAGCCCGGCATCTCCATTCGCGCGTCGATCGTCTCCCCCATCTGCAAATCCGAGGAGACGACCGGGCCGAGCGACGCTACCCATGATCCGTCGGTTGTCACTTTTTCCCGCGAGCCGTCTTCATATTCAAGGTTGAGCTGCATCAGAAAAGCCGGATCCATCCCATATTTCTGATACCCGAACATGCCGATATAGCCGGAATACCAGCCGTGCCCCAGCAGGACACCCGCTGCGTTATCCCCTTCCCTCAGCAAGGAGGTTACGTCGTACGCCTGATACTGAACGCGCACATGGTAGTCGGTCCATTCCGGCGAGAAGACGTCCCGTCCGACGCGCTGCCCGTTCAGCCACAAACGGTACAGCCCAAGCGCGGTCGCGTACACGGTCGCCCTGCGCACGCCGGCGCGCACGACGAAGCTCTTTCGCATGTACACGTTCGGCTTGGGCGCTTCCTTCGTCGGCTTGACGTCGTTTTTCCACCCGATCCATACGCCCTTCCATTCGTCCCTGCTCAGCAGCCCCATCGACCAGCAGGCGGTCTCGCTCCAGGGTCCCTCAACGCCATGTTCGTCCCAAGTCCGCACCTTCCAATACACCCGTTGCTCAGAGACGAGCTCGCGCCCCTCGTATTCCACCTGCTGCGTCGCCGCGCTCTCCACGATTCCGCTGTCCCACAAATCCCCTTCGTCCTCGTCCAGCAGTTCCGGGCTGGAGGCGACCAGCACCCGGTACGCGCTTTGCGCCGCTCCTCTTCTGCCGCACGCGACGACCCAGCCAAGACGGGGACGCCCGACGTCTATCCCAAGCGGATCGTCCAACTGTTCCGTACGAAGCCGCTGCGCTCTCAACGTTTCCATCTCTCTGCCTCCCAGCCTATCCGCGTCTCTCTACCCTTTAATACCGCCCGAAGCAACGCCTTCCAGCACCCTGCCGGAGAAAATAAAGAACAGAATCAGAATCGGCACGGTCGCCATGACCGAACCGGCCATCGCCAGGTCGATGTTGTACATCAGATTGTTCGTGAACTTCATGATCATAAGCGGAATCGTCTTCTTCGCTTCGCTCTGCAGCATAATCAGCGGAACGAAAAACTGGTTCCAGATTTGCACCGACATAATGATGCAGATGCTGAACACGACCGGGCTCGCCAGCGGGAACATGACCTTCGCGAACGTCGTCCATTCCCCGGCTCCGTCGATCTTCGCCGATTCATACAGGTCGGCCGGCAGCTTCTCGAAAAACGTCGTCAACAGAAACACCGGCATCGACAACCCCGACGCAAGCACGATCACGACGCCCCATTGCGAATTCATCAGCCCCATGTCGCGAATGAGCAGGAAAATCGGAACGATGCCGAGCTGCACCGGAAACATCAGGCCGATCAGAAAATAAACGAGCACGCCGTTCTTGAAACGAAACCGGAACCGCCCGATCCCGTACGCGACCATCGACGACAGCGCGATGACGATCAGCAGCGTCGCGGCCAAAATCAAGACGCTGTTAAAAAAGTAACGGTGGAAGCCCGCCTCCGCGAACAGCTTGCCGAAGCTGGCGAAATTGAACACTTCCGGCCAGCCGAACGTGTTCGACAGCAGTTCCTTTTTCGACCGGAACGCCTGGTAGGTCATGTAGCCGAGAACGAACAGCGTAAATGAGGAATACAGCCACAGGATCGCGGAGCTGGCGTACGTTCTGCGCGCTTTCAGATTCATGCTCCATCCTCCGTTCGGCGATAGGTAAGGATGACTTGAACGACGGCGACGACGAAGATAACGGAGAACATGACGCAGGCGATCGTTGTGCCCATCCCCATGGCGTTCACGTTCATCGTGCCTCCGACCGCGCTGTTGTCGCCGAAGGCGATCCGATAGAAGAACAGCGCCATGACGTCCACGCTGCGGTTGATGCCGCCCGATACACCGCCCAGAATAAAGCTGAAGTCGAACATCGTCATCGCGAAAATGTACGTCAGAATGAGCATATTCAGCACCGTCGTCTTGATCTGGGGCAGCACGATGCTGAAAAATCTCCGCCAGTAGGACGCTCCTTCGAGCAGCGCGGCCTCCATCATTTCTACCGGAATCATCTTCATCGCCCCGAGAAAAAAGATCATGCCGACGCCGATGCCCGACCAAGCGACCATCATCCAGACGATATAGATGCCGAGCTCCGGCAGCCCGATCCACGGTCTCGTCCATTCGCCCAATCCGATCGCTTCCAGCAGCTTGTTAAAGACGCCTATGTTGCCGTCGAAAATGAGCGTGCCCATGAACACGATCACAGGCGTGGCGATAAATTGAGGCGAGAAAATCATCGCCTGGAAGAAGCGATGTCCTTTGATTCGGCTGTACAGCAAATAGGCCATATAGAGCTGGCCCGGCAGCACGGCGAGCGTATTAAGCAGAAACAGCACGACGCTGTGCCGGAACGCTCCGGTCAGCTGCCCGAACAGTTCCTTGTTGCCAAACAGCTCGGCGTAATTGGAGAAGCCGACGAACGTCTTCGGCCCGATCCCGTCCCATCGGTTCAGGCTGATCTGGAACGCCGAGAAGATCGGATAGACGGTAAACAAGCTGTACAGCGCGAAGCCCGGCAAAATGAACCACAGAAATGGCCGTTTTCTAAACCAAGTCAACCGTAACACCCTCTCTGCCCGCGGCAAAGGGGCTGTCCCATACGCTAACAAAGCTTCTTGGCAAGATAATCGATGAACAAGGGGACTGGGGGATGTACCTCCCTCCGATGCTATACGCTCCTGAAATTTGAATAGGCAAACCCGTTGCAAGGTGATTTCAGGAGCGTATGAGGCAGTCTACGGGAGGTACATCCCCCTTCTTTGTCTATCGATCATCCCAAGCTTCTATCTACCGGGACAGCCCCTTTAACCGGATGATGTCTTCGTGTTTACTGCGCCGGGTAAGCGGCCGCCTTGTCGAGAATTTCCGCGCCTTCGGCTCCGGTAATCGCGGACGTCATCAGCTTCGGAATGACGTCCTTCATGAGCACGTCTGCCGCATTGGACTCCTGCGACGACAGCGCGGTCAGCACGCTGTAGATATTGACGCCTGCCTCGTCGAATACCGCCAGTTCCTTGACGCCTTCATCCTTCGCCACAATGTCCTTGAGCGTCGGCACGAGCCCTACCGCGTCTTCCAGAATTTGCTGCGCTTCGAGCGAATTCAGGAACTCGATGTATTTGACCGCCTGATCGGGATGCGCCGTCTTGGAGGACACCGCATACGTCATGAAGTTGCTGTAGCTGGACTGCACGACCTTCTTGCCTTCCTTGTTCGGAATCGAGAAGCGGCCCAGGTTGATGCCGGAATCGACGTAAGTCGCGTTAGCCCACGTTCCGTCGACGATCGCCGCCGCTTTGCCGTTCGTGAAGGCGAATTGCGCGGCCGCGTAGTCTTGGGCGAGGAAGTCTTTGCCGAAGTAACCTTTGTCGATGAAGTCCCGGAACGCCTGCAGCGTCTCGGCGACGGCCGGATCGGTCAGCTTGCCTTGTCCGGCTTGGGCCGCCTTCAGCGCCGAGTTGGAGAATGCCGGAGCGAAGGCGAAGATCGGCCAGGCGCGGTCCCACTCGCTCTTGCCGGCGAGCGCGATCGGCGTCAATCCGGCGGCCTTCAGCGCTTCCAGACCCTGGACGAATTCGTCCCACGTCGTCGGCGACTGCAGGCCGTTTTTCTCGTACAGGTCCTTGTTGTAGTACATGACGTTCGTATCGAAGAACGACGGCAGCGAGCAATAAATTTTGCCGTCCACCGTACAGTAAGTTACCTCGGATTCGGCATAACGAGACAGATCCAGGTTGTACGGAGTCAAATCCAGCAGGAAGCCGTTTTTGACCATTTCGCCCATCTTCGCCGTCTTGTCTCCCTGCACCCAGAACAGGTCGGGAAGCTCGTTCGCCTGCAGCGCGACGTTAAGGCTCTGGTCGTTTTGCGCGAAGTCGTACTCCAGCTTGATGTTCGGATACTTGGCCGCGAAGGCGGCGTTGATCTTCTTGAACGGCTCTTCCAGTACGGCTTGGTTGCCCAAGTCTCCCCACACCTTTAATGTGACGCTCTCTTCTTGAGGAGCTTGCGAGCTGGCCGCGGGCGCGCTGCCCGACGGGCTGGCCGACGGACTGGACGCGTCGTTTCCATTGTCCTTGCCGCCGCAGCCTTGCAGCACCGCGCCGGTCATGGCGAACAGCGCAAGCGCGGTAACGAGTCTTTTTCCCTTCAAATGAAACCCCTCCGATTTTCGTAGGAATGTAGGCAAGATCGCGATCTTCCTACAGTGTAAGCGATTGCACCTGAGCGCTCCATGCAGCAATCGCCTGAGAACGTTCCATCTCAATCGAAGAACGCGACCGTTCCCCGGGTGATGTTCCATATTTTACGATTCAGGTTCCATTTATCCGGAATTACCTTCTTTGCTTAAACTGCTTCACCGTCTGTCCGGTTGTGCGCTTGAACACTTTAATAAAATAATTCGGGTTCAAATAGCCGACCCGGGCGGCAATCTCCTCGGTGGACAGCTCCGTCTCGTTGTAGAGGCGGATCGCCTCGCGGATGCGGATACGCGTCAAATAGTCGGAGAACGCCTCCCCCGTCTCCTGGCGAAAGCGCTGGCTGAAGTGGCTCGGGCTGAAGCCGACGCGCTCGGCGGCGTCCTCCAGCCGGATCGGCTCTGCGTAGCGGCTCTCCACGAACGCCTTCGCCTTGCCCAGCCAGCCCCGGCTCGCTTGCAGCGACGAAGCCGCCTCTTTGGCCCGCGTGAGCATCTCCTCCAGAATGCGGACGAACTCCGCTTTCGTACCGGCCTTGCGGAACGCTGCATTCGTCCCGAACCGGCCGCGGAGGCTCTCCGGGTCCAATTCGTAGCGCTCGATCATCAGATTCATCAGATGGGTCGCGATCATCTCGCCGATCCTTCCCCATTCGGACGGCAGCAGCCGTTCCGCCGAGTCGGCCATACGGCGGCGAATCTCTTCCCCCAGCTCCTCGAAGTGAAGAAACTCGATTTTGTTTTTCGCCTGCCTGTACAGATCAAGCCATTCCTGCTCGCCCATTTCCCGCAATGCGGCGCTTTCTCCGAAGTAGATGCCCGCTCCCTCGTAGAAGCACATCCGGGCGGCGCGCTCCGCATCCGTTCGCGACTGCCCGAGCCGCTCGAACGGCAGGGAGGCTCCCGCTCCGGCGACGAGCGAGACGTTCAGGTTTTTCGCCCATGCCGCGGTCAGTTCCTCGGCGATCTGCCGCAGCCGAACTTCCCCGTCGGGATCGCTTGCTTCCAGCGCACAGGCGCCATGCAGCATGCCGTCCTGCTCTCCGAAGTATTCCAGGCCGTCCAGCCGGGAGAAGATCTCCTCCGTCTGCAGCGCCATCGCTTTGCGTTCCGTCTGCGAGTAGTCCGACTCTCTCGGCAGCGGCATCAGAACGAGCCAGCGCGCCGACCTGCCCAGCGCTTCCAGCCGCTTCAGCAGCGACGGGCAATGCCCGGACAGAAGGCCTTCCGGCTGCTCCTTCGTCCGCGCGAGCAGTCCGGCCTTCTCGTCGGCCAACGAGTCGTCCGCTTCCGCCCCCCGGTCTCGAACGCGCTCTCCTCCCGAGCTCCCTTCCTCTCCGATCGTCAGAGCGTCCAGAACGCGCAGCAGCTCCTCGGGTTCCATCTCGTATTTGGAAATATAGTCGGTCACGCCGGCCTGAATCGCCTGGCGGGTATATTCGAAGTCGCTGTAGCTGCTCAAAATAATAAAACGAAGCCCCGGATCGAGCCGCTTCAGTTCGCGGATCAGCGCGAACCCGTCCATTCCCGGCATGCGGATGTCGGTCAGCACGATGTCGAACGCCTCTTCTTCCGCCGCGCGCAGAGCTTCCTCCCCGCTCTTGAATACACCGGCAATCCGGTAACCGCGGCTTTCCCATTCGATGATCGATTGCAGCCCGATCCGCACGAGCGCCTCGTCGTCGACGATCATCACTTTACTCATGCGAGCGCTCCCCCTTTTCCACCGTCGTTTCCCCTATTCTCAAAGGCACCTTTACCGTAACGGACGTGCCTGCCCCCGGTTCGCTCCGTATCGTCAAGCCGTAACTTTTTCCGTAATGAAGCTGGATTCTCTCATGAACGCTGCGCACGCCCAGCCGATCGGTCAGAGGAGCGAACAACCCGCTTACGAGCGCCTCTACCTTCTCCTTCTGCATGCCGACTCCGTTGTCCTCGACCGTCACGAACAGTTGATCTCCTTCCGACGCGGCGGACACCATAATTTCTCCGGGACGCTCCGACGGCGCCAAGCCGTGAATAAGCGCGTTCTCGATCAGCGGCTGCAGCAGAAACTTCAGCACCTCGACCCGCTCCAGCCCATCCGGAACGTTCGTCGAAAACTCGAAGTGCTGATAGCGCACCTTCTGAATCGCGACATAATTGCGCAGAATCGCGATCTCGTCCGCCAGAGACACGGGATCGCCCGACCCGCGAAGCGCATAGGTAAGCAAGGCGTTCAACGAATCGACCATCTCCTTGATGTTGTCCTGCTTCTGAATCATCGCCATCCACCGGATCGAATTGAGCGTGTTGTACAGAAAATGCGGCGACAATTGATTCTGCAGCACCCGGATTTCGGCGTCCTTCTTTTTCTTCTCCTGCTTGGCGACCTCGTCGATCAACTGTTCGATCTCGTACATGATGGAGATGAACGTATCGTTCATCTCGACGATTTCCACCGCTCCGCCGAATCGCTTCAGCTTGCCCGGACGGACGCCCTTGATGCCCATCTTCATATTCAGCGTCAGCCGGCGGATCGGAATGACGAGATCGAGCGCCAGCAGATGGGTGACGACGAGACCGAGCAGAATGCATCCGAACAAAATGAACAGCGCCTGCCTGACCGTATGGTAGATCGGCTCGTACAGCCGGTCGAGCTGCATCTGCACCGCCAGCGTCCAGCCGTTGCCCAACTGGCCGTCCGTGAACGACAGCAGCCGCTCGCTTCTGGCCTCGTCGATCGACACCTCGTTGTCGACGAGCGCTTCTCCGCGTTCGTCCAGCAGCTTAAGCGCCGTATCCTCCTGAAACTTCGTCTGCCGGAAAATATCGCCGATCGCCTCGACGCGAATGACGAGCGTCAACGTGCCCAGCTCGTTCAGCTTCTCGTCGCGGATCGTCCGTCCGAGCCGGAAGGCCCGGAACTTCGTGTAGCCGTCGTCGAACGTCTGCGGGGCGAACCACCTGGCTCCGCCTTTCATCTCCCCCACCGCCGCCCGGTAGGCCGGATCGCGCACGTTGTACTCATCTATGGCGTTTTTGCCGTACGTGTAGATGGCGCCCGGCGTCTCGATCTTGATCGAGCGGATATAGCTGTTCTGGTCCGCTCCCAGCCAGAGCACGTTCAGCTTCTCGTTAATCGCGCTCTCCACCTTGAACCTGTCATAGGCGGACTCGGGCTCCGTCTTCGCCAGCCTCAGCAGTTCTCCATCCGTCATGATCTGCTTGCTGAGCTGCTCGTAGCTTCTCATCCGGTCGTCGACTTTCTGCCCCATCAGGCCGAGCAGGTCGGTCGCGTATTCGGCGGCTGTCGCCTTGGAAGAGGACGTATAGCTTTCCGTCAAATAATAAATGCCCGCGAGCGCGGGAAGCAATATAAGCGGCGTGTAGACGAGCACCAGCTTGTAAGGCAGGCGGATACTGCGCCAACGCGTCGGAAGTTTGAACCGGCCGATCCTCATCCGTCTCCCCCTCTTGTATGCGCTTTCCCACCATTCTAGCACAGATGCCCGCAGCTTCGTCCGTAAACAAGCAAAAGGGGATTCCCCAAAGTCATAAAAGATGACTAGGGATATCCCCTGTTCTTATTTGCTTAAGAGTCGCTTCCGGCGACCTGCAAGTTGGCCAGCAAAACTTCGGCAGCCTGCTTCCCTTGCGCGACGCAGTCCGGCAGGCCCACGGCTTCGAACGCCGCGCCGGTAGCGCATACGCCCGGCAGCCGCTGCGCGAGCTTCGCGCGGAAGTCGGCGATCGCTTCGACATGCCCGACCGGATATTGCGGCATCGAATGGCGCAGCCGCGTAATCTCGGCGAATTCCGGCGCCGCCTCCAGCCCCATCAAGTCGCGCAAATCTCCGCGCACCGCGGCGATCATCGCTTCGTCGTTCAGTTCCACGCCCTGCTCGTCGTTCGCTCGGCCGACGTAGCAGCGGATCAGCCGCTTGCCTTCGGGCGCGGTATGTTGCCATTTCGCCGAGGTCCACGTACTCGCCGTGATGAGGCGTTTCTCCCCGCGCGGGACGAGGAAGCCGGAACCGTCCAAGTCGTGATCGAACCCTTCCGCCGCATCGTAGCCGAACACGACGTTGGCCACGGAGACGTAGCGGATCGCCGACAGTGCGGATACGTCCGTATGCGGTTCAAGCAGCTCGGCCGCGGCATAGGCAGGCAGCGTCACGATAACTTGATCGGCCTCGCAAAACGTTCCGTCGGACAAGCTCAGCCGGTATGACGGTTCCTCTTCCGAACCCGCCGTCTCTATCTCTCGAACCTTCGCCCCCAACCGGATATGTCCTCCGTCCGACCGGATTCGCTGCTCCATCGCTTCGATCACCGTCGACAGTCCATTCTTGAACGTCAGGAAGACGCTGACCGGCAGCGCCGGCGAATCCGAGGAGCCTGCCGGCGCTCTCGCCTTCGAGGCGGCAGCAGCAGCCTGAGCCGCCTGCGTTCCGGCGATCAAGCTCCCATGCTCCTCGACCATCCGTTTGAACTGCGGGAACGTCGCCTCCAGTCCCAGCTTGTACAAGTCGCCCGCATGAATGCCCGCCAGCAGCGGCTCGAAAACGCGCTCCACCATTTCCTTGCCCATCCGCCGTTCCAGGAACGTCCCGACCGACTCGTCTCCCGGCTTCGCGTCCTCGGGCAGCTCCGCTTCCTGGAGCGCCCGCAGCTTGCCCTGCTCGGAGACGAGCTCCGTCTGCATGAACTTGTCGCGGTCGGAAGGAACGCCCATCACCAACCCTTGCGGCATCGGAACGAGCTTGCCGTCCCGGGAAATATACGTCATCTTCGCCTGCGGATTCGTGCCCGTCAATTCCTCGGCAAGCCCGAGCTCCTCGGCCAGCCTGATCATCGGCAGCTTGCGCGCGAGGAAGGAGTCGGGCCCCCGTTCGATGACGAACCCGTCCCTGCGCAGTGTATTGATCCGCCCGCCGAGACGGTCGGAGCCTTCCAGCACCGTTACCTCGACCGCCTCTCCGCGCTCCTCGGCCAGCTTAAGCAAATAAAAGGCGGCGCTGAGGCCGGTAATCCCGCCGCCCAGCACCGCCACCCGGCGACTTCTATTCGTCATGGCCGTTTCCCCCGTTCGCCGCGCCGATAACCGAATCGGCGAGCGCGGCCATATATTGCGGATCGTCGTTCAGCATGCGGATCCGTTCGAGGCGAATTCCTTTTTCTTCGGCGAACTTCTTTGCTTCGATATCGATATCGTACAGCACTTCCAGATGGTCGGACACGAACCCGACCGGCGTCACGAGCACGGAACGGACGCCTTCCTCCGCCAGCTTCTCGAGCGTCTCGAGAATGTCCGGCCCGAGCCAAGGCTGGCCGGTCTGACCGGCGCTCTGCCAGGTGAACTGCCACTTGTCCACGCCCGCTTGCGCGGCCACGGCGGCCGAAGTCGCCAGCAGTTGATCCGCGTACGGGTCGTTCAGCTCCAAAATTTTAGCCGGAAGGCTATGGGCGCTGAACAGTACGAGCGCTTCGTCCCGATCGCCGAGCTTATCCAGACCTTCGTTCACGCGTTCGCTCAACGCTTCGATCAGCTGCGGGTGCAGATGGTACTCCTCGACGCCGCGGAAGCGAATGCCATGCTTCTCCGCTTCCTCCCGCGCCCGCTTCAAGTAGCCGCCTACGCTCATCGACGAATATTGCGGCGTCAGCACGATGCCGACCGCTTCGCGAACGCCGTCCGCCGCCATCGCCGCGATGCCGTCCTCGATGAACGGCGCCGCATGCTTCAAGCCTTGGTAGCAGGCGTAGACGCCCGCTCCGGCCAATTCGTCCAGCTTGCTCTGCAGAGCCGCGGCCTGACGGTTCGTGTTTTCGCGGAGCGGGAACACTCCCCCGACGATCGCCCGGTAGCGGGAAGTCAAATCTTCCAACTGCTCGGCCGTCGGCGGATGCCCCCTGCGGATGTGCGTATAGTAGGCCTCCACGCCCTCCAGACTTTCAGGCGTTCCGTAAGACATGACAAGCACGCCGATCGTTCTTTTGTCCGCGCTCATACTTTGGCCTCCTCTGTCAGCTTCCGCTCGCTGTAGCTATGAATAAAGTCCGTCAACTCTTTCAGCTTGTCGAGCGACGCCTCCGGGAACAGCCCGTGTCCCAGATTGAAAATGTAGCCGGGCTCGCGCATGCCCTCGTCGAGCAATCTGCGCGCGTGTTCGTGGATGACTTCGGACGGCGCAGTGAGCACGTAAGGATCGAGATTGCCCTGGATCGCGAAGCGGCCGCCCAGCCTGCGCCGGCCTTCCGCCAGCGGCACTCGCCAGTCGAGTCCGATGACGTTAGCCTGCAAGCCGGTCAAGTGCGGCAGAAGCTCGCCCGAGCTGACTCCCGGGAAGTAGATCTTCGGCACGTCCAAGTCCGACAGCGCCGCGAAAATGCTTTCGATATGCGGCAGCACGTACTCTCGGAAATCATGCGGAGCCAGAGAGCCGACCCAACTGTCGAACAGCTGCACCGCCTTCGCTCCCGACGCGATATGCGCGCGCAAATAAGTAGCGGCCATGTCCGCAAGCTTGCCCATGAGAAGATGCCACGTTTGCGGATCTCCATACATCAGCGCTTTCGTGCGAATATACGATTTTGTCGGTCTTCCTTCTATTATATAGCTGGCCAGTGTGAAAGGAGCTCCGGCGAAAGTAATCAGCGGAACTTCAAGCTCGCGGTCCAAGATGCGAATCGTCTCCAAGACGTGCGACAGATCGGCCTCCACGTCGATCGGCTTCAGCCTCTCCACGTCGGCCGCGCCGCGCACCGGGTTATGAATGACGGGGCCGATATCCTTGACGATATCGAAATCGATGCCGATCGAAGCGACGGGATTCATGATGTCCGAATACAGAATAGCCGCATCGACGCCCAGCTTGCGAATCGGCATCAGCGTCACTTCGGCGGCCAGCTCCGGCTGCCGGCAAATTTCCAGAAGCGAATACTTCTCCTTGATTTTGCGGTAATCCGGATCGTAGCGTCCCGCCTGGCGCATATACCATACAGGTACGCGCTCCACCGCCTCCCCCTTGCACGCTCGCAAGAACACGTCGTTCTTCAACATAAGCTTCCAGCCTCATTTATGTACCGATTTGGTTTTCATTGCTTTCATTATGCCCCTTTTGCCTTGCGCGAACAACCTTTACTCCCCGATGGAGTATGACAATAGTTTGACAATGCGGTTTTTAACGGCTCGTTCGACTATGTTATACTGGCTATGCCTATGTCAGCTTAGAAGAAGGTGTACACCATGCAGCGTTGGAAAATCAATTTATACATATTAATGGTCGGCAACTTCCTCGTCATGGCCGGCATGACGATGATTATGCCTTTTTTGTCGCTCTATCTGCAGCACGATCTGGGCTTGACCGGCGAGCACGAGATCGGGGTGTGGGCGGGAATCATCTTCGCCGCGAATTTCGTGACGTCTTTCCTGTTCCAACCGCTGTGGGGCAAACTGGCGGAAAAGTACGGCCGCAAAATGATGCTGCTGCGATCCGGCTTCGGCATGTCGATCGTCATGCTGCTCATGGGATTCGCGACCGCGCCTTGGCATCTGCTTCTGCTGCGAATGCTTAACGGCGTCATCTCCGGATTTATGCCGGCCGCCGTCTCTCTCGTGTCGTCGACGACGTCGAAGGAACGGATGGGCTTCGCGATGGGCACGCTCCAGTCGGGAGGCACTGCGGGGGCCATTCTGGGTCCTTTTATCGGAGGATTGATGGCGGACAATTTCGGCTTTCGGCCGATTTTTTACATTACCGGCACTTTATTGTTTCTTGCTTCCGTCATTTCGTGGCTGCTCGTTCACGAGAAGTTCGACCGGGCCGCGGCCGCCAAGAAAGAGCAGGTCAGCGTCTTGAAAGGATTCCGCGAGCTCATGGTCATCCGACAGCTGCCGGTGCTGCTCACCGTCACGTTCCTCATTCAATTCGCCATGCTCAGCCCGATGCCGCTCATCCCGCTCTACGTACAGCATCTGCACGGCACTTCGGAAAATCTGGCTTTCTACGCCGGCTTCGTCGGCTCCGTCACCGGCATTTCCAACATGATCTGCTCACCCGTGCTCGGACGGCTGAGCGACCGGATCGGAGCGACGCGCATTCTGCTTATTTGCTTGGCCGGCTCCGCCGTCATGACGATCCCGCAAGCGTTCGCGGACTCCGTCGGCATGCTGCTCGTCTTCCGCTTCCTGCTCGGCTGCTTTATGGGCGGGCTGATTCCGACCGTCAACGCGCTCGTGCGCCAATATACCCCGGACGGAAAAGAAAGCCGGGCGTTCGGCTTCAATACGAGCGCGCTCAGTCTCGGCAACATGATGGGACCGGTCGTCGGGGGAGCCTTGTCCGGCTGGATCGGCATCGAGGGGCTGTTCATTCTCGCGGGCGTGCTGCTGTTCCTGACTTGCATATGGGCCACCCGCGCCTTGCGGGCGCGTCAACAAGCAAGCGCCTAGAAGAAATAAGGGCCTGTCCCATAAGTAAAGAGAGACGTACCGAACAATTATCGATAGGTGAATGGGAATGGGCATCTATCTCCTTACGCTGCTATACGATCCTGAAATGGGAACGGGTAAACCCGTTAAGAGGTAATTTCAGGACCGTATGAGGCAGGCTCCAGGAGATAGATGCCCTTCTTTTTCATCGATAATCTTATACGCCCTTACGTATGGGACAGCCCCTTTACTTGACTTCGTTGAGACGCGCTTCCAGGCGATCCCACGTTTCCGTGATGCCTTCCAGCATGCCCATGTCCGTCACCGACTTGAGCGCTTCCGCCGATACATACTCGCTGGAGCTGACCAGCTTCGTCTTGCCGCCGAGATCGATAAACTCCATCGTAACTTCCGTTGCCGGCATCTCGGGATTCTCGTTGCCTTCCGCATCCGAGAAGTAATCGGTGTAGACGATTTTCTCCGGCTCTATAATTTCTTTATAGACGCCTTTGCCCCAAGACTCCATTCCGTAATACTCGCCTTGGCTCTCATCCGCGCACTTCATGCAGTAATGCCATACGCCGCCCGGACGAAAATCGATGTTGCATACGGGCAGCTCCCAGCCTTTCGGTCCCCACCAGTGCTTGAGATGATCGGCTTCCTTGAACATCGCGAATACGAGTTCGCGCGGCGCGTCGAATACGCGTTCCAATACGAGCACCTTTTCGTTTTCCACTCTCGAAACCATAGCGTTGCCAGACATTGCAATTCCTCCTCTTGATCATGAGTGATTTAGTTTTTTTCTTTATTCTGCAATTCGCGCAAATAGTCGTCCAGCTTGTCGAACCTCTCTTCCATAATGCGCCGGAACGATTGTACCCATGAATCCAGCGCCTGGAAGGGATCGGGCCGCAATTTGTAAATTCTGCGATTGGCCTCCGCCTGCACGTCCACGATTCCGCTCTCGCTAAGAACCTTCAGATGCTTCGAAGCTTGAGGTTGGCGGATCCCCAATTGATCGGCAATCTCCCCTACGGTCAGAGGGCCTTCTCTCAGCAGCTCGACGATCCTCTTGCGATTCGGCTCGGCCAATGCGTTCAGCATTGTCATGTCCATGTCCGGATCGTTTCCTGACATGTTGTTCACCTCGTTAACATAAGGTCTCCGGTGTCTCCCCAACCCCTTCATCACCGTTGTCGGTTTCCTTGTGAATTGAATATACCATACGAGGAATATTCCTGTAAAGGAATATTAAAATAATTTTGCGGGAGACTCCGACTTTTCAATACAGCAACACCCTCGCAGTCCTCCAGACGAAGAATCGCGGACGAAAAGGAGCTGCCCCATAAGTAAGTTACTTATGGGGCAGCTCCCGCTATCGTTAATACGAGCTATTCAAACTTGACGAGGAAGTAGTTTTTCTTGCCTCTGCGGATGACCGCATATTTGCCGTGCAGGCGATGCTCCCGTGTAACGACGAAGTCGAGCGCTTGCTCACGCTGCCCATTCAAGTAAACGGCGCCCTTCTCGATGTCCTCGCGCGCCTGGCGCTTCGAAGGCGCGGCCTTCGTCTCGATCAGAAGCTCGAGCAACGGCGTCTCCTCTTGGCCGCTGACGACCGTTGTCGGCATATCCTGCAGCGCTTCGACAAGCTCGGCTTCGCTCAGTTGGGTCACGTCGCCAGAGAACAATGCCTGCGTAATCTTCTCCGCGCTGACGACCGCTTCGTCGCCGTGCACCAGTCGCGTCACCTCGCGGGCGAGCTCGCGCTGCGCGGCGCGCTGCTCCGGACGCTCGGCCAGCTCCCGTTCGAGCTCGGCGATCCGTTCGCGTTCCAGGAACGTGAAGTACTTCAGGAACTTGATGACGTCGTTGTCGTCCGTGTTGATCCAGAACTGGTAGAACGCGTACACCGACGTTTTGCTCCGGTCGAGCCAGACGGCGCCGGATTCGGATTTGCCGAACTTCTTGCCGTCGCTCTTCGTGACGAGCGGCAGCGTCATGCCGTACGCTTCCCCGCCGCCCATTTTGCCGATCAGGTCGAGGCCCGCCGTAATGTTGCCCCACTGGTCGCTTCCTCCAACTTGCAGCGAGCAGCCATGATCCGTCAGCAGCTTGTAGAAATCGTACGACTGCAGGATCATGTAGCTGAACTCGGTGAAGGAGATGCCGTTAGCCAGCCGGGAGTCTACGGAGTCCTTCGCCAGCATGTAATTGACGGTGAAGTTTTTGCCGATGTCCCGCAGGAATGTGATCAGATCGAGCTGGCCTAACCAGTCGTAGTTGCTGACGAGCTTGGCCGGGTTGTCGCCCTCGAAGTCGAGGAAGCGGGACAACTGGGCCTTCAGGCGCTCCGTCCAGAGCGCTACCGTGTCGGCCGTATTCAGGGAACGCTCGGTCGAACGTCCGCTCGGATCGCCGATCATGCCCGTTCCGCCGCCGACAAGCGCGATCGGTCTGTGGCCGGCCTTCTGGAAATGACGCAAAATCAAAATCGGCAGCAGATGGCCGATATGCAGGCTGTCCGCCGTCGGGTCGAAGCCGCAGTAGAGTACGATCGGCTCCTTGTTCAGTTTCTCCTGCAAGCCGTCACGGTTCGTCGACTGGTAGATCAGCCCTCTGTATTCAAGATTGTCCAACAAGCTTTGATCCAGGTTTGTCATTGCGGTGTCTCTCCTTCGGAATGTGTTCAAGGGGCGTCGCTGCGGCTAAAATCAAAAAAGACCCGTCCTGTCGTAAAGACAGGGACGAGTCATCGCGGTACCACCCTAGTTGAGCATGCGCCGGTACGCGCATCCTCCGCTCAAGCCCGATAACGGCTGGCAGCCGTCTTGTCCTTCCGCGCCGGCACGGGTTCGGAACAAGATGCTCCGGGACGTAATTCGCCATTCGCTCGCGTACCGGCTTGCATCGACCGCCGGCTTTCTGGAACGCGCCATTCGAACGCTACTGATTCCCTTCATCGCTTTCGCTTATTGCTTTGTTTGCACCACTTTATAATAACCCTAAGCCGTTGTCAAGTCTCGGTTCGATAAACCTGTCCATGACTCTTATGGAATTTATTTGAACAATCCGGCAGATCGTGCTACTATAAAACTATAGATAAGCTCGGACGTGAAGCACACGCCGCTCATTCTCCTTAGGGGAATCGGGCGGCTTTTTGTTTATCCGGATTTCGAAATAGAAGGAGGACGTTTAATGAGCGTAGACCATGACCGCCTGTACAAGGAACTGCTGCAAACTTTTTTTAGAGAATTCATGGAATTATTCTTTCCCAAGATTTCATCAGCCATCGATTATTCCCATGTGAAATTTCTATCCGAAGAAGTATTTTCCGATCTGGCCGGCGGGACGACTGAACGAGTCGATTTAGTCATCGAAACCGTTCTTCTAGAGGATTGCGGATTGGGACACGGACCAGAGAGCAAGGCATTGATCATTGTGCATCTGGAGCCGCAATCCTACTATCAGGAAACGTTCCCGGAGCGGATGTTTCTCTATTCCAGCAAGCTGTTCGAGAAGTATCGCCGCCGTATTCTCCCGATTGCGATCTTCAGCCATTCGCGTCAGGCGTATGAGCCTTCCCGGTTCGGATGGATGTTTCCGTTTTTGAACGTGATGACCTTTAAGTATTTTTCCATTCAGCTTCGGAAGAAAAAATGGCGCCGCTTTATTCGAACGGATAACCCGGTGGCTGCTGCGCTTCTGAGCAGTATGGGATATAATAAAAAGGAACGAGTTGCGGTAAAGTTTGAATTTCTTCGCATGGTGACCCGACTGCAACTGGACCCTGCCAGAATGAAGCTGCTAACCGTTTTCTTCGAATCGTATTTGCAGCTGACTGCTGCCGAGAATGAACGATTGATCAAAAAAATAGATCGAACGAACCTTATAGAGGAGGCTGCGCTGATGGAATGGATGACCTCATGGGAGAAGAAAGGCCGGGAAGAGGGCATTAGAGAAGGAATTAAAGAGGGCATCATGCTGACAGCCGCCAAAATGCTGCAAAAAGGAATGGATCTTGCGGATATCAAGGATGTAACCGGATTGACTCCGGAAGAGCTTCATAAGCTTCAACAAGCGGAGAAGTAAGTACTCCCTGGGAATGGCCGCCGGTAATCCGAAAAAGACACTCTCGCCGCAATGAAATCGCCAAAATACAGCAGAGGCTGTCCCGAAGTCGTAATCGCGACTTTGGGACAGCCTCGTTTTGTTTACGCATAGTGACAAGAAGCGAAATGGTTCGGACGAGTCTCGCGGAAAGCGGGAACTTCCGCCGCGCATTTCTCCGTCGCCAGAGGGCAGCGGGTGCGGAACGGACATCCGCTCGGCGGACTGACCGGGCTCGGCAAGTCGCCTTTAAGCACGATGCGTTCCTTGTTTTCCTCCACGTCCGGATCCGGAACCGGAATCGCCGACAAGAGCGCCCTCGTATAAGGGTGCTGCGGGTTCGAGTACAGATCTTCGCTGCGCGCCATCTCGACGATTTTGCCCAAGTACATGACCGCAACGCGGTCGCTCATGTACTTGACCATCGACAAGTCGTGCGCGATGAACAGATAGGTAAGCCCCATCTTCTTCTGCAGTTCGATCAGCAGGTTGATGATCTGCGCTTGGATCGAGACGTCGAGCGCGGAGATCGGCTCGTCGCAGATCATGAATTGCGGATTGACCGCAAGCGCTCGGGTAATGCCGATCCGTTGCCGCTGACCGCCGGAAAATTCGTGCGGGTACCGCGAAGCATGCTCGGCGTTCAGGCCGACCATCTCGAGCAGTTCCTCGACCTTGCGCTTTCTCTCGGATTTGCTGCCGGCCAGACCGTGAATGTCGAGCGCTTCGCCGACAATGTCCAGAATGGTCATTCTTGGGTTCAGAGAAGCGTAAGGATCTTGGAACACCATCTGCATCTGACTGCGGTAGGCTTTGAATTTGGATTTCGACAGCTTCGTAATATCCGTGCCGTCGATGGAGACGCTGCCGGCCGTCGGTTCGTACAAGCGAATAATCGTACGGCCTGCCGTCGATTTTCCGCAGCCGGATTCTCCTACGAGTCCGAGCGTCTCCCCCTTTTGGATCGAGAAGCTGATATCGTTAACGGCTTTTAAGATACGATGATTGCCAAGGTCGAAATGCTTGCGCAAGCCTTCGATCTCGATGAATGCCTTGCTCATACGCTAGCCTCCTTGCCGCCGGCCGAACCCGATTGCTTCGCATAAGGATGCTGCAACCAGCACCGAACCGACTGCGTGCCGCTGATGACCGTATAATCCGGAATTTCCGTTTCGCAGATGCGCATCGCCTCGTCGCACCGGCTGCAGAAACCGCAGCCTTGAGGAGGTTTGATCAGATCCGGCGGAGTTCCGAAAATCGGAATAAGCGGTTCGTCCTTCGCCTGATCCAGGCGAGGCAGAGATTTCAGCAGTCCTTTCGTATACGGATGCTGCGGATTGTTGAAAATCTCCCTTTTCGTCCCCGTCTCGATGACCTGTCCCGCATACATGACGATGACCCGGTCGCAAATGTCGGCAACGATGCCGAGATCGTGCGTGATCAGAATGATCGAGGTTTTCATTTTCTGCTGAAGCTCTTTCATCAAGCTCAAAATCTGCGCTTGAATCGTGACGTCGAGAGCGGTCGTCGGCTCGTCGGCGATGAGCAGGGAAGGGTTGCAAGCAAGCGCGATCGCGATGACGACCCGCTGGCGCATCCCCCCGGAAAATTGATGCGGATATTGATTAAGCCGGGTTTCCGGATTCGGAATGCCGACCATCCTCAACAACTCAATGACGCGCTCTTTCGCCTCGTCGCGGCTAATCTTCTGGTGCTGCAGCAAACCTTCCATAATCTGTTTGCCGACCGTCATCGTCGGATTCAGCGAGGTCATCGGGTCCTGGAAGATCATTCCGATCTTGTTGCCCCGGACCTTCTGCATTTCTTTCTCCGAAAGGGACATCAGATCTTGACCGCCCAGAAGCACCTGTCCGCCCTTGATTCTGCCCGGGGGCATCTGAATCAGCCTCATAATCGTCTGGGCGGTTACGCTTTTGCCCGAACCCGATTCGCCTACGATGGCGACTGCTTCGCCCTCTTTAATATGAAAGCTGACGTCGCGCACCGCCTGCACTTCGCCGCCGTACACGTCGAACGAGACGCTCAGGTTTTTGACGTCCAGAATCGTTTTTCTTGTATCCGGATCGTTTTTCATAAAGCCTTGACCTCCTTTCCGCGACTACTTCATTATTTTTTCAGCTTCGGATCGAACGCATCGCGCATTCCGTCTCCGAATACGTTAAAGGCGAACATCGTCAAACTCAGGAAAAACGCCGGGAAGAACAATCTCCAAGGATAGATCGTCATCGATTTGACGCCGTCGTTGATCATTGTCCCCCAAGAAGCGACCGGCGACTGCACGCCGAGACCAAGGAAGCTGAGGAACGCTTCCGTGAAGATCGCTCCCGGAACAGTCAACGTCATCGTGACCAGAATCGGTCCCATCGCGTTCGGAATCAAGTGGCGGAAAATGATGCGCATGGCGCCGGCGCCGAGCGCCTTGGAAGCGAGCGCGTATTCCTGATTTTTCAATTGCATGATCTGCCCGCGCACGATCCAGGCCATATTAATCCACCCGGTAATCGACATCGCGACGATGATGGTCGTCAGACTCGGCTCCATAACGACGAGGAGCAGGATAACGACGAGCAAATTCGGAATCGCGTACAAAATTTCCGCGAACCGGTTCATCGCTTCGTCCACTTTGCCGCCGTAATAACCCATGATGCCGCCGTAGATAATGCCGATGATCAAATCAATCAGCGCCGCAGCGAAACCTACGAACAACGAAATTTGCGCGCCCTTCCACGTTCTCTCGAACATGTCGCGTCCCAGATCGTCCGTGCCGAACCAGTGATCGGCGCTCGGCGGCATGTTCGTCTTGGTCAGATCGTTCGTGAAATGGTCATGCGGGTAAATAAGCGGAGCGATTACCGCGAACAGCAAGACGACGACCATAATCCAGAACCCCGTCATCGCCAGCTTGTTGCTGTACAGCCGCATGCGAATGTCCTGCCAGGCGGTCAGACGCTCGCGCTGGAACTTCTCTCCTTGTCCGGAGTCGCGCCGAAGCGGTTGGAACATTTCGGGGCGAATCGCGCCCGTCTTGGAATCTTTCTGCAACAAGGTTATTTCGCCCCCTTTCCGCCCGACATTCTAATGCGAGGATCTACCAAGACATAGGCAATATCCGCCAGCAAGCGGCTGACCATCAGAATAGCGGCATAGAAAATCGTAATCCCCATAATAAGCGGGTAATCCCGGTCGGATACGCTCTGCACGAAAAACTTGCCGAGTCCGGGAATCGCAAATATTTTCTCGATAACGACGGACCCCGTAATAACGTTGGCCATCAAGAAACCGAGGAAGGTGACAACCGGAAGCATCGAATTGCGCAGCGCGTGGCGCCATACGATCAGATGTCCGGCAAGTCCTTTGGCTTTCGCCGTTTTGATGAAATCGGCGTTTAATACTTCTATCATGGTTGAACGAATCAACCTTGCGATAAAGGCGATCGAAGTAGCCGACAGCGCGATCGTCGGGAGCACGTAGTCCATCGGTCCGTTCAAGCCCGCCACTTCGAACGCCTTAATTTTCACGGCGAAGACGTACTGCAATAATGGAGCCAATACCAAGCTCGGTATGGATAAGCCGATGACGGCAATGATCATAGCGAGATTGTCGAGAAATTTTCGGTGGTACATGGCTGCTATAATTCCCAGTACGCACCCGGCCACTACCGAAGTGACGACCGATACGAGGCCAAGCTTAAGTGAATACGAAAATGAATCAGAAATGATTTTGTCGACCGCTTGAAACTTCTTCTTCATGGAGATGCCCAAGTCGCCTTGGACGAGGTTTTTCAAATAAATGCCGTACTGCACGATAAGCGGCTTGTCCAAGCCGTAATAAGCTTCCAAATTTTTCTGGATTGTTTCGCTTGTCGCTTTTTCCGATTGCAACGGACTGCCCGGCACGGCGTTCATCAGAACGAACGTCGCCGTGACCAGGCAAAACAAAGACACAAGCATAAAACCGAATTTTTTCAATATATAACGAATCAAGCTTTATTCACCCGCCCGTTCTGCCCTTATTATGCAACTAAAAGGGTATATATAGGGATACTATATATACCCTTTCGAGTCGTGGATTTCAGCGATCCTTCAGTTGTTAGTTAGTCTTCTTGCCGAATGCCCAATCCAGGTGACCTGCATAATCGGAGACGACGTCTTCGAAGCCGTCTTTCTTCATCGTAACGGTCGTGTAGTAGTAGAGCGGCAGAACGCCCATTTCGTCGGCGACAGCGATTTTTTCGGCTTTCGCGATCAGGTCGAGACGAGTTTTTTCATCGCCTGCGGCAATCGCATCGTCGAGCGCTTTTCCGACTTCTTGATTGTCGTACTTGCCGTCGTTGTTGCCGGATTTCGGGTGGATCAAGTCATAAGAGAAGTTGATCGCATGGTTGAAGTCCGCGCCCCATCCGGAACGGGCCAAGTTGAACTGGCCAGCTTTTCTCGACTCGAGGAACGTGCCCCACTCTTGGTTGGACAGCTTCACTTCGACGCCGAGGTTTTTACGCCACATGTCGACAACCGCTTCCGCGATCGATTTGTGGCCTTCGCTCGTGTTGTACAAGAGCGTCGTTTCCGGGAATTTGTCGAGTCCGCTTTCCGCCAAGCCTTCCGCAAGCAGCTTCTTGGCTTCTTCTACGTTCTCGCTGAAGTAGCCGTTATCCGGATACATTTCGCGGAAGTTTTTGCCGTCCAAACCGCCGATGCTAGGCGGAATCAACGCGTAGGCCGGAGTTTGGTTCGCTTTCGTTACGTTATCGATAATCGCTTGACGATCGATCGACATGGAGAACGCTTTGCGGACCTTGATATTGTCGAACGGTTTTTGCTTCGTGTTGAACAAGTAGTAGTAAGTGGAGGCGATTTCCTTGATCTCCGCTTTGCCGTCGGCTACGAGCTGCGGAACGCGGTCGCTAGGCACGGAGCCGGCTTGCGCGCCGATCCAGTCGATTTTGCCGGTATCAAACAGGTTGTATACCGTCGTTTCGTCTTCGACGAGGGAGATCGTGACCGTGTCGAAGTTCACGTTCGCTGCATTGTAGTAGTCCGGGTTTTTCGTCAGGACGAGCTTGTCCCCGTGCGCCCATTCTTTCAGCAAGAAAGGACCGTTGGAGACGATCGTCTTGGCGTCGGCAGCCCACTCCGGCTTGCCGTCGACGGATGCTTCGTGAACCGGCCAGTACGTATAGTGAGCGATCAAGCTGTTGAAGTACGGCGTAGCGGAAGCAAGTTTGACTTCCAGCGTCGTTGCGTCGATCGCTTTAACGCCGACTTCGTCGGCCGAGCCTTCGCCGCTGTTGTATTTCTCGCCGTTCTCAAGATAGAACAGCATGTATGCATATTCGGAAGCCGTTTCCGGATTCAAAGCGCGCTTCCAGGAGTATTCGAAGTCGTTAGCGGTAACCGGATCGCCGTTGCTCCACTTCGCGTCGTCGCGCAGTTTGAACGTGTACGTTTTGCCGTCGTCGGACATCGTCCATTCTTTGGCGATTGCCGGTTCCGGCACGCCTTCAGGGTTCAGACGAGTAAGTCCGTCGTACAGACCGGATGCGACGATCGACGATTGAGCATCGGTCATGAGTGCAGGATCCAAGCTAGGCGGCTCGCTGGCCAGGGTAAAGCGGAATTCTTGCGGAGTTTTGTTCTCCTGGGATGCTTGACTTTCCGCAGGCGAGTTGGTCGCGCTGGCGGACGGCGAAGCCGTGTTATTGTTCTTGTCGTTGCTGCAAGCCGCCAGAAGCGAGCCGGCAAGCGTGACTGCCATCGCAGTCGATAATACCTTCTTGTACTTCATGATTTTGCCTCCCCGTTTTATTGAATATGTTTTCTGAAGCGCTTCGTTTCTATGCGCTTCGTTCCTCCGCGAACTTTCGACAAAATCCGCAGAGTAAGCTCCCCAGTCCACTCTCCCGCAAATGAAATTTCGTTTCACTTACCGTCAGTTGTTGTGGAACAAAAGTCATCTTACTATGATTGTTCGTGTTCTGCAATGAGAGTTTATGGAATGGTTAGCAAAAGGAACCCCTCATGTGACATTATATTACACATAAATGACGGAAAACGCTTACTTTTATGATTAAACATTTATTGGTTCGTATAAACATTCATCGATATTGATATTAATGTAAATTAAGATCGGCTAATTCTGAAAAAATGTTCATTAAAATAGAAAATTATTGAATTTTTGTTTTCTAAATGGGGGTGTTTTTAGCAAAATCCTAATTAAATTATTCGAATTGATTAAAAAAGTATTATACATCTGTAAAAAAGAGCCCTTTCATAGAGAAAAAGGGCTCAAAATTTTATGCCGTTTTAGCGGCTAAGCTTTAACGCGAACAAGCGCCAAACCGTCGTATGCGGGCAGATGAACGCCTTGAAAACGACTATCTCTGGCAATCGTCAAGTTAAATTGTCGAAGCGCGCGAACCGAAGGTCCTTGCTTCTTTTCGTCGATCGTCTTCCCTCTTAGCAGCGTATTGTCAGCCGCGATGATCGCCCCCGGATTCGCCAGCTCCAGACAAGCTTCCAAATAATAAGGATAGTTTTCCTTATCCGCGTCGATGAAGAAGAAATCGAACGTATCTCCTCGTTCCTTGAGCTTCACGAGGTTCGCCGAAGCTTCTCCGACGAGGTATTCCGCCTTGTCCCCCAACTCCGCCGCCGTCAGATTGGCCAGGGCCATCTCCGCGAACTCGCTTTTCAGCTCAAGCGAAACGAGCCGGCCGGACTCCGGCAGCCCCCGGGCAAGACATATCCCGCTGTATCCGCCCAGCGCGCCGATTTCAAGCGCCCGGGTCGCGCCGGACGCCGCTACCAGAAACGTAAGCAGCCTCCCGTAACCGGGCGCCACGGAAATATCCCGCATCCCCGCCTCGCGCAAGCGGTCGGCAACCCGATCGAGATCGGCGTCGCTCTCGTATAGACCGTCGAAATAAGCTTCCGGCGTCATATCCATCGTTAAATCTCCTCCAAGTGAATCCGCGGCCGCTCGGCGGCCGGCGGGAACTTTTTTAATGAACATTTTATCACAAAGTTTGTAAATCCCTTTCCAGAGAGCTATACTATTTTTTGCTTATGCTTATCATGAAATTCAATATTATGGGAATGGCGACATCAACGGTCGCCGCTTGCAGGAAAGGAAGTCATACTATGCTGTCAAAGATGCGATCCGCCGCCGGTGCAGGGCTGCGCCGGGGCCGGAACGCGCTGGGGTCGTGGCCGGTCTGGGGGATCGCGCTGCTCGTCGTGTCGATGCTATATAAATTAAACGAATTGGACCACCAATTCAACGTCGGCGGGATGAATCATTGGAAATGGGCAGTTAATCTCGGAGCGGTGCTGCTCGCTTCCTTCTGGACGATCTTCCTCGGAGTGCGGGCAAGGGCGGTTTCCTTGGCCGCTCTGGATCTGGCGCTGTCCGTCCTGATTTTCGCGGACCTGATTTATTTCCGTTATTTCAAGGACTTCATCTCCGTCCCCGTTCTGCTTCAGGCCGGCCAGGTCGGAGAACTGCAGGATAGCATCTGGAGCCTGATGCGGCCGGGAGACTGGATCTACTTCGCGGATCTTCCGATCGCCTTCGCGCTGGCCGGGTGGACGTTATGGAAGCATTCGGCCAAGAGAAATCTTGACGGACAGCGAAGCCCTCGAGCCTCCAGGTCCGGAATCAGCTTCCTCTGGCGCAAGCTGCTCCCGGCGGCGCTCGTATTCGCGATCGGCTGGTCTCTCGTCTACTATCCGGTAGAAGAGCAGAAAAACGGCTGGGCGCGCGGCTTGTTCGTCGGCAACTGGTGGAACGTGCCGATCTACAACGTGACGGGACTGCTCGGGTTTCACGGCTACGACGCCTATCGCTACGCCAAGGAGCATTGGTTCGGCCAAAAGCTGACCGAGGAACAAATCCTCGAAGCGCGGTCCTGGTTCGAGGAAAGACGGCAGCTTCAGAGGCAGGCGGAATCCGAGCCGCCGTTCGGGCAATATGCCGGCAAGAACGTGCTGATCGTTCAGGCGGAAGCTTTCCAAACATTCGTCATCGGCCAATCGATCGGCGGCGAAGAAATTACGCCTAACCTGAACCGGCTGATCGGGCAGAGCGTCTACTTCCCGAACTTCTATCATCAGACGGCGCAGGGCCGAACTTCCGACGCCGACTTCCTGACCAGTTGCTCGATGCACCCGCTGCCGACCGGCTCCGTATTTATCCGGTTCGCGGGCAACGAATTCGACTGCGCTCCCGGCATATTGAAGAGCCGCGGCTATGACGCGACGGTTCATCACGCCTACGACGGAAGCTTCTGGAACCGGAACAACATGTACCACAACATGGACTACGATCAGTTTTACAATATTAGGGATTACCGGATCGACGAGCCGATCGGATGGTCTCTCGGGGACGAATCGTTCTTCCGTCAGACGATCGAGCAATTGAAGGAACGCAACGGATCTCCTTTTTACGCGCTGTCCATTACCTTATCCAGCCACCACCCGTTCAAGCTTCCATACGTCAATCAGGAGCTGAACGTGGGCGAGCTCGGCGGAACGATCATGGGCGACTACATCCAGGCCGCTCATTACGTGGACGCCGCAGTAGGCAAGCTCATTCGGGACTTGCAGGACGAAGGCTTGTGGGACAACACCGTTCTGATGTTCTACGGGGATCACGACAACTCCGTATACGACTGGAGCCTGTACGAGAAGTTTCTCGGCAAGCCGGTCTCCGAGCTGGATAAAGATCGGATCGTCCGGCAAGTGCCGTTCTTGGTCCATCTTCCGGGCGATGAGCATGCCGGCGTCATCGAGAAAGCCGTCGGACAGATCGATACGGCGCCTACCCTCATGCACTTGCTCGGCGTACCGGCGGAGGGCCGCTACATGATGGGAGTCAGCATGCTCTCCGAAGCGCGCAAACCGGTCGTGTTCCGCAACGGAGGTTTTACCGACGGACGCGTCTACTTCGTGCCGAACGCCGACGGTCTGATTGAGAATGGCAAATGCTACTCCCTGGAAGGCGAGGAAGCGGCCGAAACCGACGTCGCTGCCTGTGCCGAAGGCGCCGAAGCGGCGAAACGAGATTTGAATGTATCGGACATGACGATCGAGAACGATCTGATTTCTCTGTTCCGCGAGGAAGACGGTCAGCCGTAAACGTGAATGAACAGAGCAATGGCGGTGCAGGGACAATTCCCGGCACCGCCATTTTGCTAGGGCGTGTATGCATACTCGCCCTAGGCTTCTTCGACTGCGGATATTAGCTTTTTACATACTTGCTCGCTATTTCGATCGCTTCGTCTTCCGTAGGAGCCGTTACGTATCGTCCGTTGATGAAGACAAAAGCTTTCCGGGCGCACGGGCCGCAATAAGACTTGCACGCCACTTTGATCTCGGTTCCAGGGGCTATCTTCTGCAGCTTGGGCAGCATCGATTTGACCCGGATATGCTTGCACTTGTCGCAGATCCGGATATCGTTCCGGGATGCGACGCGTTCGCGATCAGTGGTCTCCATGGTTCCCCTTGCTTGGATTCGTAATGACGAATCCTTCTTCCGGAAAATAAAGATAGTCGATCTTCACGCCGTCAAGAAACTCTTCGCCCTTCGTCAAGATCACGTCTATGCCTTTATCCGTCGTTACGACCTCGTCCTTGTCGGTCGGCTTGCCCAGATCCATGCCGTAGTGCGCATGGTCTCCGTGACTGTGCGTAACGAACACTTTAAGCTTCAATTCGGCGTTCTCGGGCTTGTCCAATTCTTGGCGCAGCACCTTCGCCGCATTGCGGGTAATTTTGCAGTTCATTCGTCCTTCACTCCCGTCGGTTTCTCCGTTCTATTGTAAAGAGTTTACCGCAGGAAAACAAGAAGCTATCCTATAAGTAAACAGAGTTGTACTGAACGATTATCGATGAATGGATGTGCCAGGTGCATCTATCTCCTTCCGATGCAAGATACCCCACAAAGTGACGTTAAGCTTCGAAGCTTATTCCGATTACTTTGCGGGGACCCCGAACCCTAATCCTAAAATTTGAAATGATAAACTCGTTGCAAGGTGATTTCAGGACCGTATGAGGCAGTCTCCAGGAGATAGATGACCTTCTTTTATTCATCGACAATCTTGTACTACTCCCCTGCTTATGGAACAATTCCTGTCGCTGGACAAACGTCTTATGCGCGTCCTCCGTACGGCTGTTGTCCGTAACCTTGAGGAGCGCCGGCTTGCTGACCGTAGTACGCTTGCCCGTAGGCTTGCGGGGCATAGGCCGGATAACCGTACCCTTGAACAGGCTGCCCCGCTTGAACGGGAGGAGCGGCTTGAGCATGCTGGGCAGGCTGCGAGCCGATCCGCGCGGAATGGGCCGCGACCTGCTGACCCTTCTTGCAGTTCTTCGGAGGACCGATATACGCCGTCTCCTGGATCGGCGCGAATGTCGTCTTCACCTGCGCCTCGTCCAGGCAGTACGAATGCGCCCATACGCTGGCGGGGGTCAACCGCAAAATATCGGAGCCGAAGATCGCCTCCGGAATCGGAGCGTCGAAAATCGCCAGCAGATGCGTATTGTCCTCCGCAGCGATCTCATAATGCCACCAGCCTTGCGGAATGTTCGCGACCTGTCCGGGCTTGATCGGAAAATTCATCAGCTTCAGCGAGAACGGATTGATGAGAGAAACAACGGCGGAGCCCGAAATGCAGTAGACGAGCTCGGAAGCGTTCTGATGAATGTGCGGCTCGACTACGTTGCCCGTGGTCAAAAAGATATCCAGCAAGGAGTAATTGCCCAAAGTGTTCAGATCTTTGATCGACAACCGGTTGATATAATTGCGGTCATCCTTCTTAAAGAACAGATCGTTCTTAAGATCGAAGGTGAATTGCGCGTTCGGGGACGCGTAATCCATATACGAAATAGCCAACTTGCGCTCCGCCTCTCCATAGCAGGTTTGAAATCTATAGAGAGTATATGCAATCGCCCATATTCGGGTTCATATGCCGTACTTGCGCTCCATCGCCCGGGCGTACCATATGGCTGCGGCTGCGGTGAACGCCGCATCGTCGATTGGCAGCAGCGGCATGAAGTCCGGCAACACCCAATAGAGCAGCACCGGCACGACGAAGATCAGCTTATCCTTCAGCGTCACCTTGTCCGAGCGCAGAATGCGCCATACGCGCCCGGGAATACGCATCCACAGCGCCAATCCGGATTTACGGGCCATGAGGGATCGCTCCTTTCCGACAAGCGTTTTCCCTCATTGTACCCTACCGGCACGCCCGTCAGTCAAGCGGGCGCGCAGTCCAAAGCTTCCGCCAGCAGTCTTGCGATATCGTCGTACAATTCGTCGGCCGTCTCCGGAGGCAGCGGATTATGCCCCCATCCTGCCTCGACCGTAAATCCCGGCCTCCCGAACCGGGCAATGAACCAATCCTTGTACCCCGCATCGCTGCCCTCCAAGTAGACGGCGCGATAGCCTGCCGCTCTCGCCATCCGGTCCGCCCACTCCTGCGACTCCCTCGGCTCCCCGCCGCGATAATTCCAGTAGATCTCCTCACCCTGAGTATGAAGCGCCAGCACGGCATGGAAATCGCTTCTTTCAGTAAACTCGGCCAAAGCCGCGGCCTCCGGTTCGCTCAGAGGCTTCTCCCCGGAGTAGTCGCGAGGGGCCGGACCATCCACAGCCCGGCGGGTCCGCTCCTCTTCCCAAAACGCGGGAAACTGGTCGTTCAGATCGACGCCCCTCGCGTTCGCCTTCCAGCGCCGGAACTGACCGGAACCCCGGTTCCACCGAAGCAGCTCCCGATAGTAGGGGTGCTCCTCCGTCACCCCTCTCTGAACAAGCTCCACGCCGTCCGGGTTCAGCATCGGCACGATCCACAGGCTGCACCTCGCGAACAAATCGCTCGCGGACTTGCCCCAGAACGAAGCCCCCCGCGCATAGCTGTCCGCGTAATCCTCGGCGAATTTCATCAGCAGCAGCGACGTGATCCATTCGTTCGCATGGCAAGCGCCGTTGAAATGCCAGTGGAACGGTCCCGTGCCCAGCCGGAAAAACGGGATCGGCCGGCCCAGCGCGCTGCTGCCGATCGATCCCGCGGCGACGAAGGAATGCTTTCGGGTTAAAGCTTCAATATCCGCCTGCAGCCTCTCCGGCCCGTACTCCGAACCCTCGCGGCAAGTCTCTCCGACAGATTCGTCCGCCATCGCGATCCCTCCCGTTTCTTCGAGATGGTAATCATGTATGCGCGGCGAACCGGACTTATGAATGATCGGGGCGGATCGGCCGAAGAGCGAAGCGCTTCGAACTACGCCCGACCGGACAGCGAGGCGTTCTTCTCCTTCTCGATCCGGACCGTCGTCAACAGCTTGGAAGCGGAGGCGGAGGCGTTTTTACGGAACGGATTTTTGGCCGACTCGTAGAACAGGTGCGGGAAGCTCAAGTCGATCTGGACAAGCCTCATCTGCCCGCTGTTCAGCGGGTTCACTTCCGTATACCACTTGATGACGCTGTGATACAGAGCGCTGTCCCAACGCCCCTTCTCCACCATCCTCTTCAGGATCAGCTTGCGCAGATCCCGCGCCGGAAAATCGTACGTGACGCTGTCCAGGTCAAGCACCGCTCCCCCGCTGCCGCTGACCAGCACGTTGCCTTCGCTGTAATCCTGATGGCACAGGTTTCTCGGTTCGCTTGCCGACAGCCGGTCGTATCCGGAACGGGCCAGTCTGTCCTGCACTTGCTCCGCTTGACGGATCAGGCCTCCCCAGTACGGCTTCAAAACTCCGACCAGCGCGGGTTGAACCCCGGCGGTTTGCCATTCCTTCATATGAAGCTTCATCTTCTCGTACTGTCCGGGCCACTTGCCCAGCTTGGTCGACTCCCGGCAGGCGATCGGCGGACGGAAGCCGCTCGACGACCGGTGGAAGCGCGCGAGCAGCCGCACCGCCCGGCGCAAGTCGTTCGGATCGCCGAAATCCGGCTTCCGCCCCGTGATCCAGTCGAACAGAATAAACACCTGGCCGTTGTATTCCGCGTACAGCTTGCCCCGCTTCGTCTTCGTCAGGTGGGGAACGGGACCGCCGTGATCCTGGATATACTTCTGCGCCTGGATCGCGAAATGCATTTTCTCCAATCCGTAGTTCAACCGCTTCAGCACGTACGTCCGATCCCGGGTCGTCACCTTCCAGATCGCCTTCGTCTCGGTCGCCTGAACGAGCGAGACCGAACGCGGAACGATCGGAAATTCCGTCAACACCCGCTGAGCCAGCGGAAGCAGCTGCGATTGCGTCCTCATCGGTACCCGCTCCTCTGTCCAGAAGCTCTTTGCACGATTTGATCCCAGCGGGCCAGCACTTGCAATTTGGAAGTTTCGGAGCGAATGTTCATCTTCAGCTTCTCGAGCGTCTTGCCTTCGTCCCACTCGAGCGCGGACCGGCGTTTGTAATACTTGCTGCAGATTCCGTAGTAGAGATGGGGGAACAGCAAGTCCGCGCGCAATACCCTGTATTCGTCCTCGCTCAGCGGATGAACGGATTGATAAGCCCGAAGCATCGTCACTGTGCGCTCGTAGTCCCAACCTTTTTTCTTCATCACCTTGTTAAAAATCTTCCGCAAATCCCGGGCCGGCAAATCGTAGGTCAGCGAGTCCATATCGATAATATACAGCCCACGCGACGTACGGATCAGGTTGCCCGCGGCGAAGTCCTGATGGCACAGGTTCTTCTCCCGGTCGACCTTGCGAACCCAGCGGACGTAAGAGCTTCCCCGAACGACCTGCAGCGCTTCCTCGCCGTGGCGGATAAAGTCGTCCGCCGATCTCAGGAACAGCTTGGAGAAAGCCGAGCTGCTGCGCTGAGCTTGAGCTTTGAACGACTCCAAATCCTGCAGATGCCGAACGTAGGAGTCTTCCCAACTGCCGAGCAGCGACTGCTCGGCAGCTTCGCCCGAATGCCTGAAGCCGCGCGAAGCTTTATGGAACTTGCCCATCGCCGTCATGATTTCTTTCAAGTCCGACGCGGAATCGTAGCTGGGCGAGGAGCCCTGTACCGCATTGGACAGAACGTAGCACTCCCCGTCGATCTCGGCGACGTTGGAGCCTGAACGGGTTTCGATCAGCTTCGGAATCGGCGCTCCGTTGGCGCGCAAATATTGCACCGCCTGATTCAGAAACAGCTGCCGAGACTTCGCGGACGACGTTTTCTTCAGCACCTTCGTCCCCTGATCCGTCTGGACGGACCAAGCTCCCTTCTTCCCTTTCCAGGAGATCAGCGTCACTTTGCGAATTTTGATCGGATACTGCTTCAGGACTTCCGCCGGATTCCGCATCTGTTCCTCCCCTTTCGCCGCGATACCGTCGCCATTCCGTACGCTTCCTTATATACCTTCGTCAGCCTTCCTGCCACGTGACTGAACGTGAAGTCGGCTTTGACCATTTGACGCCCTTTCAGCGCCATCCTCTTCGCCTCTTCCGGATGGGAGAACATATAGTTGATCGCGTTCGCGAACGCGGTCGGACTCTGATAATCTTTCACGAGCAATCCGTTGACCCGATGATGGATCACCTCGGCATTGCCTCCCCGCTTCGTCGTCACGATCGGAATGCCGGACGCCATCGCTTCATAATGCACGCGCGCAAGAGGCTCCTGCCACTGGGAGCTGCAGACGAAGACGTCGCCCATGAGAAAATAATCCGGGATTTCGCTCGCCGGAACGAACTGAGTGAAGATGACGCGGTTGCCGTACGGCTTCGCTTCGGCATACAGCTGCCTGACGTAGTCGTTCATGGAGTTTTTGCTGAACCACTTGCCGCCGACGATGACGAGCGCCGCATTCCGGTGCTTGGCGAGCACCTGCTGAAGCGACCTGATCAAGACGTCCGGACCTTTCTTGTCGGTCAGACGGCCGACGAACAGAATGACTTTCTTCCCGGACAGGCCGTATTTTCGGCGCAGCCTCGCGCGGGTGCGGCTCCCTTCCTCCGACCAGACCGGCACGTAGCGGTTGGCGTCGAAACCGGAATAAACCGTGCGCACCTTCGATTTGGCCGAAGGATAACGCGCCGTTACCGTCGAGCCGATATAGTCGCTGACCGTCATGATTTTTTCCACGGAGCGGATCGTGCTGGCTCCTTCGGAATCGGTCAGCTTGTTGACGTCGAACATCTCGTTGTGGAGGCTGACGACGAATTTGCTGTGCGGCGCGGCAGACTTGTAATGCGGGACGTGTTTCGGACGGTTGAATACGTGTACGACGTCGTACCCTTCCCGGCTGAGCGAAGCGGCCACGTTTTCTACGTACGATTCCGCGGGAAACCGAATGTAGCGAATGCCGCTTCTTCTCTCGTACTGAGGCAAATCCGGATCGGTGATCGAATAGACCGTCACGTCGTTGTCCGCGGCCAGGAACGGAACCACGCCGTCGATCATGATCTGAATCGCTCCTCCGCGAATGGACGGAACCGGAAGCTTCTCCGTGCAGATCAATGCCAGTCTCATGGCTGCCCTCCTTCATCGTCGTTGATCATAGCGTTCCATTGCAGTCGCAGTCCGTCTTCCAAACGAACGGTCGGACGATACCCGAGCAGCTTGCGCGCTTTGGCGATATCCGCCCAAGTCGTCTTCGGCTCGCCGCGGGCAGCGCCGCCCGTCCGAATCGACGCTTTCTTCCCGGATATCCTCTCCAGCATGGCGATCGTCTCGAGCACCGTCGCCCTTTCCATTCCCCCGATGTTGATCGTCTCCCCGACGATGCCCGGCGCATCGAGCGCGGCGGCCGTCCCGGCGACGCAATCCTTCACGAACGTGAAGTCGCGGCTCTGCAGCCCGTCTCCGTTCACCTGGAGCGGCTTGCCGCGATGCAGCTGCCGGATGAATCGGTGGAAAGCCATATCTCCCCTCTGCCTCGGACCGTATACGGTAAAATAACGCAAGATGACGAAGGGGACTCCGAAGCTTTCTCCGTACACGCGGCAAAGATGCTCTCCCGTCAATTTGCTGACCCCGTAAGGAGACAGCGGCTCCGGTGGGCTGTCCTCGGCCACGCTGCCCGATTTCTGCCCGTACACGGATGACGTCGAAGAGAAAATAAGCCGCCCGGGCGGATGCTTGACGCAGGCTTCCAGCAGCCGCTGCGTTACCGCGATGTTATGGAGAACGTACTTGGAGAAATCCGCTCCCCAGCTGGAGCGGACGCCCGGCATGCCGGCCAGGTGAAAGACGGCATCCGTCTGGGGAAGAAGACTCTCCCACTCGACCTTCTGCAGCGCCGCTTCCACGAAAGCGAATCGCGGGTGAGGCAGCAGACGGCGCAAATTTCTCAGCTTCTCCTCCTTTAACCGCGGCTGCACGAATCCGTCGACGCCGGTTACCCGCAGCTCCGGATTTTCCAGCAGCTTCTCGCACAGATGGGAACCGATAAACCCTGCCGCTCCCGTTACCAGTACGTTCAGAATTGGCCACCTCCCGAGCCGATCGCTCCGATCCTTTAAATTTGACTCACCGCCTTTTGCAACAAAATATGTAAATCGCTACGAATGCACCACGTATAACTACCCATACCCTGGATATTTTTACGGGTTGCCTTTTTTTAAGCGGACAAGCTCCCTCCCCTCGGTCAAGCAATATAATATGGAAAGCAGAATTGGAGAAAAGAGGGAATCCCATGGTTGTTAAAGCGGTAATACCTGCAGCAGGCTACGGTACTCGGAACTTGCCCGTCTCCAAGGCCGTCCCCAAAGAAATGTTTCCGATCTGCGGCAAACCGGCGCTCCATTATATCGTCGATGAAGCCGTGGCGGCCGGCATACGGGAAATTCTGATCGTCGTCTCCCGGGGCAAAAACGCGATTCTCGACTACTTCGACCGAGCTCCCGAACTCGAACAGCATCTTCAGGCCCAAGGCAAGTCCGACGTCGCTGAGCAACTGGCGATGCCGGACGTTCACATCCAATACGTACGGCAGCCCGAAGCTCTCGGTCTGGGGATGGCGCTGAAGCTCGCGCAGCCGTTCGTCGGCCAAGATCCGTTCGCGCTGCTGCTGCCCGACGACCTGCTTACCGACAACGCCGTCACTCTGAAAAGGATGATACGCGCTTTCAAAGTGTACAGGCGTCCCGTCATCGGAATTAAAACCGTCGAAGACGAAACCCTGCTTCGCAATTACGGAGTCATCCGCGGAACGCCGATTACGACCGGCATGACGAGAATCGAGGAAATCGTCGAAAAACCGGTAGACAAGCCCCCCTCGAATATGGCCGTCATCGGGAGGTATGTGCTTCCGGCGGAAATTTTCGCATTTATTCATAAGGATAAACGGGGCGCGGGAGGGGAAATCCAACTGACGGACGCGCTGCAGGAGTGGCTGGAGACGGCCGAGCTGTACGGAATGAATATTAAATCTCCAAGCTACGACATCAGCAAAATGGAAGATTATCTCGCTCTGCAAAACTACTATCTCAATCGCGAGGGGGGAATTCGTTAATTCGCGAATAGGGCGCGGCAAGCCGACTCCCCGGGGATTCTCGGCTTGCTCTCGCCCTGCCTTACACGCCGATATGCGGAAACTGCCATACGACGGGCGTCAGCCGGATTTGTTCGTCCAGCCATTCCCGGGCAATCTCCCTGAACTTCCAGGGATCCCCGCTGCAGAAAAACCTGTGAATCGGCAACATGTCCTTGCCGGCAAGCTCGTTGCTCCGCTTCAGCACGTCGTAAATCTCTCTGGCGGTCTCCTCCGCCGAATTGATCAGGACGACTTCTGGTCCCATGACTCGGGAGATGCTGTCAGCCAGAAAAGGGTAGTGCGTGCAGCCGAGAATCAAACAGTCCATCTTCGAACCCCGAAGCGGGGACAACGCATCCGCGACGATCTCCAACGCGCGATCCGAGCGGAAGTTGCCGTCCTCTACCAGCGGGACGAACGCAGGACAGGCGCGGCTGACGACTTCCACCCGGGGAGACAGGCGCTTTAACGCGGCTTCGTACGCGCCGCTCCTTACCGTTCCTTCCGTGCCGATGACGCCGACGATTCCGGATCTCGTTCGCCCGAACGCCGCTCTCGCGCCGGGGTTAATGACGCCGATGACCGGAATCGCCACCCGCCGGCGAATATCCTCCAGCGCTACCGCGGTTGCCGTATTGCAGGCAATGACGATCATCTTCGGATTGAACTGAACGAGATAGTCGACGATCTCGCGCGTAAACTGCGCGACCTCTTCCGCTGCTCTGGGTCCGTAAGGAGTTCTCGCGGTGTCGCCGAAATACAAAATTTGCTCAGATGGAAGCTGACGCATCACTTCTTTGACGACGGTCAGCCCCCCCACTCCGGAGTCAAGAACAGCGATCGCTTGCTGCACAGAAACACCGCTTTCTTCATTGTTGTAGAGGTCGCTTCAGATTACATTATGAGGACGAAGACCAAATGGTTCCCTCCGCGAACGGCAAAGAGCCGCCCCGCGGGAGCGGGCGGCTCGTGTGCATATGCGCGAAGGCCGACGATCTTATTACAATGCGGCCGCGCTTTCCTCTTCCTTCTCGGCGGGAGCCGCTTCGGCGTCTTCCTGGCTTCTGCGTGAACGAATATCCGTAATCAGGCCTGACGTGCGTTTCGCCAGCGACTGCACGGCGGTGCCGGCTTGACGGCCGATATCGGCCGTTTTCTCTCCGACCTTGTGCGCCGTGTCCGCGATATCGCCGCGAAGCTCGCGCCCTGATTTCGGTGCCAGCAGCAGAGCGGCGACCGCGCCCGTAACGGCTCCGGTCAACGCACCCCACAAGAACGATTTTACGACTTTCTTCTCTGCCATCTTGCTCACTCTCCCTCTGATAGATCCGCATTCGCCTCCGGGTTGCGGCGATCGGCGGCCGAGGCGCGGTCGCGGCCGAAGCGGCTCTTCCACAAGGACCATAGCATGCGCCCGAGCTCCGACAGCTCCGCTCCCTCTCCTGCTTTGCTTTCGCCGGACGCGGACTGAAACGGCGCGGACAGACAGTCGCGGTACAGCTCCGTCAAGCGCGCCGTCGTCTTGGCGGCGGCATGAACGGCTTCCCCCATCGCCCGCGCCCCCTCCGCGAGCGAAGCGAAGCCTTCCAGGCTTCTCCTGGACAGAGCAAGCGTCTCTCTGGCTTCTTCCGCCAAGCTGCCGCATTGCCGCAAGGAAACCTCCGCCTCCTTGCCGACGGCTTCCGCCGCGCGCTCAAGCCGCCTTACCGACTTCGACAGCGACGCCAACGCGAATACGATCGCCGCCGCGACAGCTACCGCCGCCGCCGCAATTCCGTAACCCGCCACCTGCCACGCCATCCGCATCCCCTCCGTCCGCCGCTTTCCCGGGCGAATGCCCATGCGGTTAATACAATATAAGTAGCAGCGGCTTGTTTTGACACAGCGGACGGGCATAAATATTCGCGCTGACCCGCAACTCGAATACGGACATAACAAAAAAAGCTGTCCCGCAAGAGGTCAGGGAGCAACAATTGGCATTATCGATGAACAAGAACGGGGTATGTATCTCGATAATACCTGTTGCCTGACATAAGGGACAGCCTTATGCGTTTGCCGAATCCGTATTGTCTAGATCAGCTCTTTCTTCAAATAAGCCTCGACCTGATCGGAGAAACCCATCAGCACTCTCGGAAGCTCCGGAGTAAGCGGATGAAGCTCCTTGCGCGGCCAGAGGTCGTATTCCTGCACGAGCGTCTTGCGCAGCAGCACGAGACGGCGCAGCGGCTCCGCCACTTCCTTCGTGACGACGCCTTCCTCGGAGATAATATCGATAATGTCCTCGTAGCTGCTCGCGTCTCTCATAATGAAGCCGTCGATCAGGGCATGTCCGACATCCGTCGCAATCTCCGCGGCCAGATGAAGCGCGCGCTCCTGGGCGAGTCCTTCCATCAACGCCCCGGTCCACGACACGGTCGCGGCGGACAGCGCCTGCGCAAGCTCAGGAAGACAGGCCAGCCGACTGCGAATGTAAGTTACATTAACGTCGTACATCGGGCGTCTTTCCCCCTATCATTTCTTCTTGGCGCGTCCTCTGCGTTTCAGCCAGACGATCATGATGACCGCGCTGATCAAAATAAGGATCGTGTACGTAGCCATCTGATACACGTCGCCCATATTGGACGGGTCTTTCTCCGTCGCAAGCGTCAGCATCCGATCAACTCTCATAATCGACCGCGACCGAAGCTTCGCGAACCTCCGTCATATGCTCGATGACCTTTTTGTGCACCGGATGCACCTGATAAGCGTTAAGCGCTTCGAGCGAATCGAACTTCGTCACCAGGGCGATATCGTAGGAACGCTCGGAATGAATCACGTCCTTGCCCACTTCCAAATGACGAAGCTCGTCGATTTTGCCTTCCATGTCGCGCAGCACCTGTGCGGTGCGTTCGACGCTCTCGGGACTGCGGTCTTTCAGCTTGAACAATACGATATGAGTAATCATGTTTCCCATTCCTTTCTTATCATGAGGGTATCTCGTCCCGCGCATACTAGGCCATAAACAGCGAAAGGGGCATACTCGCGATATGCGCTATCCTTTTACCGGAATATGTACGCTCATCGGACTTGCGCTTTGCCTTTTTAACATGACCGGCTACGATCCCCACAACCTGTTCTTGATGATGTTCAGCGTTCCGATGTGGTTCGTCGAGCTGTTCGCCGATCTCCACAGCGTCAGCGTATGGCTCATGTACGCGCTTACGGTGCTTAGCTGGGCCTTGATCGGGTATTTGGCGGATTTCGGCGTCTCCCGAACCCGCTCTCGGGCAAGAAGCCGATCATAAGGTTGGAAAAAAGGAGCCTGACGGCTCCTTCTTTTTCTATTCGACGATCAGTTTGGAAATCATCGTAGCGTGACCTTGTCCGCACATGATCGAACAGTGCAGTTCGTAAGTGCCCGGCTTGTCGAAAGTCACTTCGGTCTCCGGATTGTCCTTGTCCAGTTCGATGCCCAATCCGACGAACTCGACGCCATGGGTGCCGAGCGTATTGGAGTATTTCACTTTGTAGTTGGTTCCGGCTTTAACTTTGTACTCCGCCTGGTCGAACTCGAAGTTCGTCGCTTTGATTCTGAGCATCTCCTGGCCTTCGGCCAAAGTTTCCTCTTTCGGTCTCTCCGGCAGCGCGGTCGCCAGCAAGTAGACCCCCATTGCGCACGCGATCGTTACCAATGCGGACATAACCCATTTGTGCATTGTCTGCTCCCCTGCTTCCTACAAAATGTCTAACTCATATTCTACCTAAAATCCGCGTTTGAACTCAAGCATTTGTCGCGTTTCTTCCCGCAAAACTTTTGACAAATTCATGAACAACTCCATATTCGACCGAAAAAAGGCGAATAAAACCGTCAGTCGAGATTGCGAAAATCGCTCGGAACCTTGCGGGCGACCCCCGCGTTGATCGCTTCCTGAATGATGGCGCGCCGAACGGCGGGCACGACTTTGTCGTTGAACACGCTGGGAATGATGTACTCCTCGTTCAGCTCTTCCGGCGTCACGATCGAGGCGATCGCGTGCGCGGCGGCCAGCTTCATCGACTCGCTGATCGTTCTCGCCCGGGCGTCCAGAGCGCCGCGGAAAATACCCGGGAAGGCGAGCACGTTGTTGAGCTGGTTCGGATAATCGGAACGTCCGGTCGCGAACACCCGCACGTCCGTACCGGCCTCCTCCGGCGTAATCTCCGGATCGGGATTGGCCATCGCGAACACGATCGGGTCCGAATTCATCTTTCGAACGTCTTCGTTATGTAACAGCTTGGGCCGCGACAGCCCGATAAATACATCCGCTCCCGCAATCACCTCGGACAAGCTTCCCTTCTCGTTGTCGGGATTGGTCAGCTTGGCAAACTCGTTCCAGGCTTCGTTGTCGTACTGCTCGTCCTTATGAATGGCGCCGAACCTGTCGACCCCGATCAGCCGGGAGACGCCCGCGGCCAGCAGCATCCGGGAACAGGCGAAGCCCGCGGCGCCGATGCCGCAGACAACGACCTTAATGTCGGTAATGTTTTTGCCTACGATTTTCAACGCGTTGATCAATCCCGCGAGCAGCACGACGGCCGTCCCGTGCTGGTCGTCGTGGAACACCGGAATGTCCAGCTCTTCCTTCAGCCTGCGTTCGATCTCGAAGCACCTCGGCGAGGAGATATCCTCCAGGTTGATGCCGCCGAACGTAGGCGCGATCGCCTTCACGATGGAGATGATCTCTTCCGTATCTTTCGTATTCAGGCAGATCGGGAACGCGTCCACGCCCGCCAGCTCTTTGAACAGCATCGCCTTTCCTTCCATGACGGGCATCGCCGCATGAGGCCCGATGTCGCCCAGTCCGAGCACCGCGGTCCCGTCCGATACGACCGCGACCGTATTGCGGCGGATCGTAAGCGAGTGGGACTTGTTGATATCGTCGCGAATCGCCAGACAGACGTTGGCCACTCCGGGCGTGTACACGCGGGACAGGTCGTCGCGGTTTTTGATCGGAACCTTCGAACGAACCTGGATTTTCCCTCCGAGATGCAGCAGGAACGTCCGGTCGGAGACGTTGACCAGATGAATGCCCTTCATCGCCCTGACGGCGTCCGACAGCGTGCCGATCTCGGACGGCTCGGCGACGCTGACCGTAAGATCCCGTATTTCCGTTTTCCTGCCGGGCTGAATGACGTCGATGGCGACGATATCCCCCCCTTGCTGGCCGATCAAAGACACGAGTTCGCCGAACGTCACCTTCTGCTTGTCCATCTCGACCCGAAAAATGACGCTCGTCCCGCTTTCCAGTCTCATCTTGAATCAACCTCCTGGCTAAATGGGGTTACTCATCCATTATAGCCATTCCGCCCGAAACAAAAAACGATTCGTTTAACTCGGATTTTTCGGTTCCCCGGCCCGGTCGCGCAGCACCTGAACGATGCGCTTCAGCCGGTCGGGCAGCGGAAGCCCCAAACGTCCGTAATTTTCGATGATGGACAGCAGTTCGTTGGCGATATAGAAAAATACGGCTCCGCCCATGATCAAATCCGCTCCGAGCAGGACGTCCAGCCGGTGCGTAATGATCATGACGAGCAGAATAAGCCCTTTCTTGAACAGCCCCCAGAAGCCGATGTTGCTGTTAAGCCCGCTGCCTTCCTTCAGCGCCGCCGCCACGCCGGTAATATAATCGACGGCCATCAGAACGAGCAAAAAGGTTAGAGACTCGTTCCAGATGCCGAACGAGAAAGTGACCGCCGCTCCCAGGAAGGCGCATACCGTCCCCGCGTACAGTTGCATGTACCGTTCCCCCTCAATGTTGCAGATGATAATCTAGCATATGAGCGGTGGGACAAGATTGGAACGGTGTTTTTCATGCGTACAATCTCCCTTTTTGAGAAAAGCGATTGGCGCTTGCAACAAAAGAAGCTGTCTCATAAGTAAAAAGAGGCGTACTAAACGATTATCGATGGATGCAGGGTAATGGGCATCGATAATCTTGTACGACCCCACTTACAGAAAAACCCCTTGGTTAGCATTTATTTATTTTGCTCTAACGTTGCGGAAATTTCGTTGATGCCAGCTCTGATTTCCATTAATTGCTCAAAGATGAAGTAACGCTCTAGCTTATCGCTGTATTTCGTGATACTTTCCACGAGAGCGCCTATTTTGTCATCAGACAATCCCAGATCGTTTTTCGAGAACTTCTCCAAATCCTCAAAACTCATATTCCCTTTGTAAAATACGCTGACCGTGAATTTAATCGATTTGAACGACTTGGCCACTTCCTCTTTGGTACTGCCAAACGCCTCGGCCAGCCGACCCGCGGTGCGAAATTTTCGATCCGCGAACATGTCCTTAATGATCAAAAGCAATAATTTGTTAAAATCCTGAATATCCATATCGCGCAACTGCTTTGCGTCAAAGTATATATCCAGATTTTTATTAATCTGTTCAATGATCGCTTTTCTTAGAGTACCGTCGACAAGACCTTCCGATTTTAGGTAAGCTTCCGCTTCTTCTTCACTAACCGTTTTCAAGCGCTCAAACAGATCGCTCCACAACCGCAAAAAACAATCAAGGATTTCCTTCTGTTGTTTACTTTGCATAAATTGAATGAGAAACTTGCGTCCCTTCTCAATCGATTCAAGAACATTCCTCTGCTCTTCTGAAGGCAAGCGCTCATACCAGTCGTTGACCTTGCTTACATATTTGCTCAGATCCATTTCATGATCACTCGCAATCCATAAATGATTAGAAGACGGTTCTCAAGAAAATCACCTAAATTCAACGATATCCCAGTATTCATCATCAATTCTTGAACGGGAGTATGAACCTGTGGACCTCTCGAAATCCAGTCTGTTCCTTTCGCTCTTACTCATTCTTTCGAGGAAAATCGTATCGTCTATCTTGGTGTCTTCAAGCAAAGGGCGATCCTCGCGGTTGATCTCTTGGATAGACTTTAACAGCAACTGCCCATACGGCGTCAACGCATACCATCTATATTTCCCGCTATTCTTATAGTACACAAGATTCAGGCTGCGCATTTTTTTTAATACATTGCTCATGTAACTGGTCTTAATCATCATTTTTTCAGCCAAATCGCTTTGAACGATCTCTTCGAATTCGTGTATAAGCCTCATAGCCCTCTTTTCCAATGCTGTCAACGCATTGACTTGAACGGCTATTTCGTGCGGCCGGACGAGATTGTCGAGAATTTCTACGATCGTGAACAATTTGCCCATAACAAAGCTTTGACGGTCGAAGACCGTATTTTCATCCAAGTTTGCAATCAGTTTCTGATTAATTTCCCGCAACAATCCAAACTCGCCGTTCAATAATAATTGAGAAATGTAATCTTCAATTTCGTAAAGATCGATTTCGGCTTTTTCGAAATTTTTGCTCTGTAAAGAAGCGGTCAATTTTGAATACGAAACCAGCTTAACCGTATCCATATTTCCACCTCATCTCTAACGAATAGTTCACAATCACTTCACACCCTTATTTTAGCGTAATTATTAGGGAAACACAATTTTTCATTCCGTCTTAGCGAGCATTTCCCCTATTGTCTCCACCAGTGCAGGTCTCTCCTTGCCTTGATATATTCCGTGACGGATCGGAAAATAAACGGTCGTTGTGACGCTTCCAAAAGCAGGATTATTGCATATGAAAACTGTTGTGCCCGATTTTTTGCCTAATTGTTTCATTTGAAGTTCAAATTGTCCTCCGGCAGGATTCCCGGTTAGTGCCATCACGATTAAAAGCTTCACGTCGTGATTCACTAACGTCTTCTCCACCTCGCCAATCAGTAAATCCACACAAATAATAATGGCCATATTGCCAATCGGTGTAGAAATAATCCGGAGTTTTCGCTTGATGTCTATTCTTTCAATACTGTCGCAACCGTTCAATACGGATAACTTTCCTTCGAAGCCTGTACCATTCTTCAGAATGAACGGATGTGTTTTGAATAATTTGCAACGATTCGCATTGCCCGTATAAATTTCCGAGTAGTTATAATAAAATTGACCTTCTTGGTCATCCGTTCCGCAATATTGCCCCTCTACGTGAAAGGAGCCTGGAATCACAACCATTGTCGGATCGACGTCTATTACTTGTTGAACAATACTTCTTTGAAGATCAATCGGCGCTGACAACTCAGGAAAAATAATCAAGTCGGGGCTCTTGTCCATTACCTCCGTCAAAAACGAATTGATTCGTTCTCTGTAGCCTTCGATTAGAATATCCTTCAACCGAAACAGATTCCCTTGTTCTGTCTCATAGATGTCCCATTCGAATTGATCCAGCGAAGACATTATGCCGGGAATAAAGGCAATCCTCATTTCTAATGGATTCGCCTTGTACCTTTCAATCTTTTCGCTGACCGTGCGCGAAAGCGAATGATATTCAACGGCGTAACCATGATCCCTGATCAAATAAATAGAAGTTACTTCATCCTTCAGTTCAATTTCGGGATCAAATACCATCGCTTCGTCTTCGAACAGGATATCACTTAAAGTGTTTAGGTTTTTCCTGAGCAACGTCCCTCGGAATGTCGGTTTTGGAAATACACTTTCCCTCTTCTTTGAGGAGGATTCGAGAAGTTGTCCAAAAAACTCATCCAGCACGAATAACCAATTCGTTACAGTGAGCAATAGCTCGTATTTGTCTCTGCAGCTCGCAAGGAATTGTTTTATTAAGTCCAATATATCCTGAGTATCGAAATCGGTATAAATCGAGAAGCTTTGGCAGCTCCCAACGATCGACCGTTCCAATTCCGCTCTGCATCTCTTTTTTATTTCTCGATCCAATGTCCCGTATTTATCCGGCTCCGAACGCTTTATGGAAACATAATCGGCATAGTTCGCTCCATCCAATATGAAATAAAGATGCGCAAATAAATCTGTAAGTTCTCCGAAACGAAGGCTAATATCACATGCACAATTATCGCTGCGACATTTTTTGACCAGATCACGAATATTTACCGATTGAATCTCGCTGCAAAATATTTCTTTTCCAGTAATCATTTTCTGTTCCATGAGTTCACCATCTCAAGAAGAGTTAGGCATCTTAAATATAAAAGTATTTTACCATGGAAAATATTACAATGATATTTGGGACTTATCTCCCGACTGCAATATTTGTCCCGCTTACCGCAGCAAAGCCGCCGCGACCCAGCGCGACGGCTTCCTGACTCGTATGATCAATAAGCTTCGAATTCGGAAATTTGCGCCGCAGGCCAGCCCGTGTTGTCCGTGATCGTCAGCCTCACGAACTTCGCCTTCGTTCCGTCCAGCGCGATCTCAACCGCGTTGGCGGACGCCGGATCGAACGTATACGCCGCCTTGGCCAGCACGGACGCATACGATTGGCCGTCAGAGCTTACAAGCACCTCGATCTCCTGCTGCCTCGTCTCCCAGGCGTCCTGCGGAGGCAGCCGCACGATCAGCTTCGTCAACTCCCGCTCCTCGCCCAGATCGAGCGTCAGCGATTGCGGGAACTGCTTGGCCGTGCTCTCCCAGTACGTGTACGGATCTCCGTCCACCGTCAGCTCCGGCGGGAACGCGTCGGCCGTCAGCGATGTCGCCAGCGCCTTCTTCCCAAGCGCCACGTTCGTCATCGCCTTGACCTTCTCGAACGTCTCCGTCGCCTTGCTTGCCTCTGCCGAGCTTGCCAACTCGACGTAAGCGACCTTGCGCTCCTTAACGACGCCCACGTAGTCGAATTGAACGTAGTCTCCTTCTTCCCGGACGACCAGGTCGGCGACCTTCGTCCCGTTCGCCTCGTATGCGCTTGCGACCGCATGCTTCCAGCCGTCGCCCTTCTTGATCTTCAGCGTCGTATCGGAGCCGATCGGCTGGTACACCCGGATCGCGTCCTTCTCCCGCACTTCGACCAAGTGATGCTCGCCCGCGTCGAGTTCAAGCCCGTTCAGCCTCACATAGCTCCCGGCCCGTCGGCTTCCGTCGGCCGCGGCGGCCTCATATCCGCCAGGAGCCAGCTCCGTTTCCGCGTTTATCGCGTATCCGGCTTCTTTGCTCCAGTTCGCCCTCACCGCATAAGCGCCGAAGTCCGTGAGAGTCACGCCCGGAGCGACTTCCCCGAAGCTTTTCACCAGCGAATCCCCGTACTGCGACAAAATATTTTTCTGAAGAACGGCTACCGCGTCCACCCACGGGTTCGCCACCCCGTTGAAGAAGTCCGCCGCCAGATTGTAGCCCATCGCCAAGTTCCAACGCAGCATATCCGGATCGTCCGTCATCGTCTCCGCAGCCAGGTCGTGATGGTATTGCAGCACTTTGTCCCGCAGCAGCATGCCGGACATCGGATAATAGTCCGCGTAGCTGGCCGTGTTTTTGCGATAGCCGAGCAGGTCCCACAGATAGGTCGAGCCCATGAAGCCGACGGCCCCGTCCGCCAGCACGTCGGTTCCGTCCTCCATGTACAGCTTGTGGCCGACCGAGCCGACGTAATCGCGCAGCCCCTTGAAGTAGGCTGTCGACGGGTCCGTCCCTTCGGGAATCGTCGCGTTGAAAGCGTAAGGGGAATTGCGAATGCCCCATTGGTCCTCGAAAATGCCGTCGAACCCGCCCTCCAGCAGCTTCTTGTGCTCCTCCGCGATGCGCTGCCTGAAGAACGGATGGGCCGGATTGGCCACGTAGCCGCTGTGCGCTCCGTAATCTTCCTTCATAATCTGCTTGTTGTCCTTCATAATGATCAAGTCTTCCATCGTCGTTCCTTCGGGAAGCTTCGCCAGCGTCGGCGAATTGACGCCCCACCAGCTCATGTTCGTGTACGGAATGACGAGATTGCCTTTGTCCTTCGCCGCCTGCATGAACGCCGCGAACGCTTTCTGGCCGCCCCATTGCGGATCGGGCGGCATGAAATCCGGGTAGTTCTCATCATGCCCGCCCTTCTGGAAACCGACGAGATGGATGACGCCGTTATAGTTCATCTTGTCGATGAAATTCGTCGTCAAGTGGCTCCAGCCGCTGTCCTTGATCGCGGAAACGTCCGTCTTGTAGAACGGAAGCTCGAAGTACTTCGTCTTGTCGGCGCTCAGCTTGTCGGACAGCGACTTGTACTCCGCGATGCCGTTCAGCTCGCGGTAGCTGGCGATCGTCTTCTCGTAATCGCCGAATTCCAGCACAACCGTCGGACTGCTCCACTTCGTCCCGGCCCCGATCCATGTTTTGTAGTTATGGACGATGCCGGACTTGCCTTTGTCGTCTACCTGGTTTTTGAACCCCAACTCCGTCATCGGCGCGATATCGCGGCTCAGGTCGTATACGGCCAGCTCCCCGCCTCCCGTGCGCAGAGCCAAGTAGGAAGCGAACAGAACGCCCGGGTACTGATCCTGGAACGAATTGCTTTCCTTGAAAAAGGCGTCCCGCAGCTTAACGCCCGGCAGCATCGGCAGCAGCGCGTCCTTCACTTGGGCGGAATCGACTTTCAGCTCGTACGGGAACCGGAACGACTTGATCGCCTTCTCCATCCGGTTGTCGACTTCAGCGCGCAGATAGATGCGGTCGTCCTCGTCGAACGTTGCCGTAATGTCGACTTGGATCGGACCGCCGTAGCTCAGCGTAAGCTCGCCCTTGCGCGAATTCCAGTCGTACGAGAAGCTGTCCGCCTTCTGACCGTTCACGGACGAGTCGTCTTCGAAGAACGCCCACCACAGCGCGTTCTCCCGGTTGCCCATCGTCAAGACGCCGGCCGCTTCCTTGTTCTTGATATGAGCGATCGCCCCGTTGTCGGCCCGGAACGCAATCTCCGCGCCGGCGCGGCTGACGATCAGCAGTCCGTCCTTGTCCTTAAAGCCGGCCTTGGCGCCGAGCGGCGAGTACAGCAGCACGTAGGCCGCGGCCGCCAGCAGCGCGGCAAGCGCGCCGGCCGATATCCATATCGTTTTCGATAGCCGAATTCGCTTCACCGAACCTGCCCTCCCGTTATGCGGATTGGCCGAGGAGCTCGTTCCTCGGATACTGTAGAGGGTTGCCCCTCGCAAACTTTCGTTCGCCCAAGGCAACCCTCTTCTCTTTCTATTCCACTTTAATGTTATCGAAGAATTGCTCTTGCACCGTCTTCGCCGCGGCGTCCAGCTGCGCTTTCAGATCCACGCCCTTCTTGGAGAACACTTCTTGAATGACGTTCGTCATCGCCGCGTAGTATTCTTGCGTGTTGAACTGCGCTTCCGGCTTGCCGTCGAGCAGCGACATCAGCTCGTCGCTGTATTGATAGACGTTGTCGTACTTCGCGTAGATGTCCTTCAGCTTCTGGCCGTATTCGGAATCTTGGCTGAAGTACTGGATGACCGGCGGCACGAAGTATTTGTTTTCCGCTTTACGGGATTGGATGTTCGCTTCCAGCGACTCCAGGCCTTTGTCTGTGAAGTAGTCGAACACGGCGTAGTGGAATGCCGCATATTGCTCTTCCGGCGTCGCGTTCGGGTTGATGACGAGGAAGTCGCCGCCGAGAACGCCCGTGTGCTTGCCGCCCGCCGTTGCCGCAGGCATCGGGTACACGACGATGTCTTCCGGTCTCAAGCCGCCTTGGTTCAAGCCTTGGTCGACCGGACCGTCCGGACCCGCGATGACCATCGCCGTTCTGCCTTGAGCGAACGCGCCTACCGCATCGCCCCATCCGAGCGCCCAGTCCGCCGGGATGACGTTCGCTTCCTTCAGCTTGCTATAGAATTCCAGCGCTTTCAGACCGGCTTCGGAATTGAATTTCGCCACGACCTTGCCGCCTTCGACCGCCTGGATCTCTCCGCCGGCTTCGAACAGGAAGTTCGTCCAGTTCCATCCGGCTTCGTTGCCTTTGCCCATCGGGGCGATGCCGGAGATGCCTTTGCCCGGATCCGCGACCCCTTGCGCCGTGCTCAGCACGTCGTCCCAAGTCCAGTTCAGCGGAGGAACGGCAACGCCTTTGTCCTCCAGCATCTTCTTGTTCACGACCGTTCCGACGACGTAGCCTTGCTGCGGAATGCCGAAGATTTTTCCGTTAATGTTGAATTGATTCAACAGAATCGGGTTCAGTTGGTCTTTCTTGTCGTACGCGTTGAACAGCTCGGTAATGTCGGCCGCCCAGCCTTTTTCCGCGAGGAATTTGCCCTCGGTCGCGTAAGTGTTGAACAGCGTCGGCGCTTCGTTCGCGCCCATCTTGATGCCGATTTCGTTCGGGTTGTATTGCCAGTCGCTCTTCACGACTTCGACGTTCGGGAACACTTCGTTAAAGCGCTTGATTCTGTCGTCTTCCAACGCGCGCTTCTCCACTTGGTCCGGAGTCGGATAGTAGATGCTGATCGTCGCTTTCAGCGTGGCGGGATCGAAGCCGCCGGAGCCGCTGCCGCTGTCCGACGGCGTGTCCGAAGGGCTCGACGATTGGCTGGCCGAAGGCGATGCCGAGGAAGCGGACGGAGACGACGTATTGTTCTTGTCGTTGCCGCCGCACGCGGCCAGTACCAGACTGAACACGAGAAGACAAGCGATTACCGTTGAAATCTTGCGCATTGTGTTAATCCCCTTTTCGTTTTGGTTTTGCTTACACGCTCATCATAATGGAGGCGCAATTCTTAAAGCGATGTGTATTCCTATTTCGATCATGTGCAGATTTACGCATGCTGGAAATCGGGATTATCCTTTTACGCCCCCCATATGAAGACCTCTGACGATGTATTTCTGGAAAATCAGGAACACGATGACCGGCGGGAAAGTTATCATCGACAGGATGGCGAACCTGAGGTTCAAGTCCAGCCGTCTGACGTTGATGACGTACTTGTATATGGCCGTCGCCAGCGGGTATCGTTCATCGCTCGACAGAATGAGCGACGGCCAATACCAATCGTTCCAGGCCGACGAGAACACGAAGATCGCCAGCGTCGCGAAGATCGGAATCGACAGCGGGAACGCGATTTGGAAGTACAGGCGAGGCTCGGAAGCCCCGTCGATGCGTCCCGATTCGAACATTTCCATGTTGATGCCGTCGAAGAACGTCTTGAGCAGCAGCAGGAAGAACGCGTTGGCCCCCGCGGGCAGCCACAGCGCCCAGAACGTATTCATCAGCCCGAGATCGCGCAAGTTGACGAAGTTCGGAATGATGTACGTCGTCGGCGGAATGAACAGCGTCAGCAGGAAGAAATACTGGATGACTCTCTTGTACGGTACGTCCATCCGCGAGAGACTGAACGCTGCGAACCCGACGACGATTACGGTCATTGCCATGTTGCCGGCGAAAATATACAGCGTATTTCTCGCAAATTGCGGCAGATTGATATAGCCCCATGCCTTCTTGTAGTTCTCGAAATGCCACTCGCTGGGCAGGAACGTCGGAGGGAACGAATTGACCTCCGTATTGAGCTTGACGCCGTTGAAGAAGATGACGAGCATCGGGTACAGCATCGTGCACACCATGACGAGCACGACGAACATCATCAAGTAATAGAGCGCGCGCTTGCCCGGACTCTTCAAGTCGTAATCCGATATAATGCCTCTCTCGACCGCTTTCATGCGCTAGGCCTCCTTCCTGTTGGACATCCGGTATTGAAGTATGGCCAGCACGCTGAGCACGATGAACATCAGCACGCCGAGCGCCGAGGCCGAGCCGTAATCCTGCCTCGTGAACGCATATCGGATAACCAGCAAGGCGTAGGTCAGCGTCGCGTTGTTCGGCCCGCCGTCCAGAACCGCGTAATGCGTCTGGAAGTTCTGCGAAGTCGCGATCAACTGCAGCAGGAGCAGCAGCACGATTTGGTTTTTGATCGCCGGAAGCGTAATGTAGCGGATTCTCTGCCAGACGCCGGCGCCGTCTATCTCGGCCGCCTCGTACCAATCGCGCGGAATGCTTAGAATGGCGGCGATGTAGATGAGCAGCGCCGAGCCGAAGCTCTGCCACGTCTCCATGATGACGATGGAGATCATCGACCAGGCCTTGTCCGTCAAGAAGAGGACGGAATCGAAGCCGACTCTCGTCAGCACGGCGTTGATCGGACCTACCGGATCGTACAGCCATCTCCACAGGCCGTACAGCACGACGACCGGCACGACGTAGGGCAAATAGGCCGCGATCCGGGCGAAGCCCTGGAACTTCCTCATCTCGGAGATGGCGATGGCGAACAGGATCGGAACCCAGAAGCCGATGACCAGTCCGAGGAACATGTAGTACAGCGTATTTTTTACCGATACGAGCACGTCCGGGTCCTTCAGCACTTTGGCGTAATTGTCCCAGCCTACGAACGTATCCCCTTTGACGAAATCGATGTGGTAAAAGCTGAAGACGATTCCTTTGCCGATAGGCAGCCACAAGAACGTGAAGAAAATGCCGATCGCGGGAAGCAGGAACAGGTAGCCCCACAAATGCTTTTTCCACTTGGCGGGAGGTCGCTTGGGCGGAGCGTCCAAGGGACGGATCGGGACTGCGGTCGTTTGATTCATTAGGTCTCCCTCATTCCTTAAGCGATCGCCGCCGGAGCCTGACCGGGCTTCAGGGCTCGCGCTTAGAATATCTTATCGATAAACTTTATTGTAGGAAAAGGAACGAGGCGTGAACATGTGCGTATCTATGCGGATCATGGGCATTCTTACTTCTTCATTTCGCTGGGGCTCATTCCGAAATATTTTTTGAAAATTTTGCTGAAATGCTCGGGAGATTCGTACCCGACCCGCTCCGAAATTTCGTATCGGCGCAAGTCCGTCGTCAGAATGAGCCGCTTGCTCTCCTCCATGCGCAGCTTGATGACGTATTCCCACAGATTGGTCCCCGTATATTTCTTGAACAGGTAGCTGAGATAGTTCGGGCTGACGTGGTTTCTCTGCGCCACCTCGTTCAGCGTCAGCCCCTTCTGCGCATAGTTGGCCAGCACGTACTCCTGGGCCTTCTCGACGATCAGGTTGTTCTGCGCGGCCAAATCCTCTTCCGTCGGATCCTCGGACGGGAGCCCCCATTTGAAATCGCCGAAGAAGAACACGTGATGGTCCCGATGCTGGCGGTTCCAGACGATCGCCTTGCCTACCTGATCGTTCAGCTCGGGCAGAAATTCGTGCCCTTTCAGAATTTGACTGATGCCGACGACGCACTCGAAGCCCAAATATTTGCGAATGTTGAAGTGCAGGCTGCGCCCGATCATCTCGAGCTGATTGACTTTGTCCGAGCTGATATTGCCGTAGGCCGCCTCGTCCCATTGCACGATGATGCTGACATCCCGGTTGGCGGAATAGAAAGAATGATGGCTCCAATCCTTGTCCAGAAGCTCGTTCACGATATTGAGCACAGCGTATTGCAGCAGCAGGACGTCCTTGTCGGCGATCGTCTTGCCTCCGCTCTCGAAATCGAGCCGGACTTTGAGCATGGCGAAGTAAGGGCCCCGAAGATCGACGCCCTGCTCCCTCGCCTGCCTCAGCAGCTCCCCCGAGGAGCCGGACTCGCTCACGAGACGGCTCAGAATGTCCATGCGCTGCGGCTGCGGCTGTTCCATGCGAAAATGCTCGCGCAAATCCGAGATCAGCTCCGCCTGATTCTGTTCGGGCCGGTCCATGTGAAGAAGCACGTGCCGGACGGAATTGAGCAGCTGCTCGCTGTTGATCGGCTTGATGAGATAGTCTCGGGCTCCGAGTCTCATCGCGAGCTGCGCATACTGGAACGTCTCGTGGGCGGAGATGACGATGACCTGCACCCAGGGCTTGACGATTTTCGCCTGCTGCATCAGCTCGATGCCGCTCATCGCGCCCATCTGGATGTCGGTCACGAGCAGGTCGATCGATTCCATTTTCAAATAATCCAAAGCTTCGTAGCCGTTGTGCGCGGTATAGATGTTCTCGATGTTCAGGCCGGAAGATTCCAGCAAATTCGCCAGCCCCCTGCAAATAAGCGGCTCGTCGTCTGCGATCAGAATGTTATACATTGGCGTTGCCTCCTCTGCCCTGATGTCGTTCTGCGGATTCGTCCTGCCGTTTCGGAATAACGGCTTCCACCTTCGTGCCTTCCGGTTGTCTCTCCTCGTAGCGCAGCCCGAACTCGCTGCCGAAATGCAGTTGAATTCTCTTATTGACGTTCTTGATTCCGTAGCCCGCTCCCGACTCCTCGTCGGAGATCAGCCGATTGATCGACGCGACGTCTACAGGCTTGTAGCCGTTGTCCTCGACAGTCAGTCGGATCAGATCGTCGTCCGAGCGGACGGAGACGACAATTTCTCCGTCCTCCCCCATATTGATCACGCCATGGATGATGGCGTTCTCGATCAGCGGCTGCAGAGTGATCTTCGGAATCAGGTAAGGCAGGGCGTCTTCCTCGACGTCCCAGCGGATCGAGAAACCGTATTCGTATCGCTTCTGCTGAAGACTCGTATAGGCCCGGGCGTGCTCCAGCTCCTCCTCGATCGAGATCAACTCCCTGCCCCGGCTTAAGCTGATCCGCATCAGCTTGGACAGCTCCTTGATCATCTCGGCGGAGTCGGCGTTGCCTTCCAGCGAGCTCTTCCAATAAATGCTTTCCAGCGTATTGTACAACAGATGCGGATTGATCTGCTGATAGAGAAGCTGCAGCTGCGATTCCTTCTGCTTGATCTCCATCGAATAATGCTCGTGGATCATATCGTTGATCCGATTCGCCATATTGTGAACGGAATGAATGAGCACCCCGACCTCGTCGTTGCGCTCCCTCGACGGAGCGGACGAGAGCGGCTTGCCCGGCTCGTGGGACCTTGCGAACATCGCCAGCTTGCGCAGCGGATTCATGAGCGATCGCCAGAAATACATCATGACGATGATCGCGAACACGGAATAGACGATGGAGATCGTCTGAATGACCCGCTTCAGCGCGCTCTGCTGCTGCAGCAGCGATTGCGTCGGAATCGTATAGACGAGCTTCTGCTTCAGCGAGTATTTCGTATGGACGACGTAGATCGAATCGTCGGTCACTTCGCTGAGCGTCTCTTCCATCGCCTGGCCGGTTACCAGGCCGTCCGGAAACCGGAACGTCTCTCCCATCGTCGGGGTCGTGGCGGCCAGAATGCGGTCGGACCAGTCGGTCAAATAAAGCTCGCCGCCTTCGGGCAAGGATACGGTGCGGAACGCTTCTTCGATTTTCTTGTCCATCTTCGTCGCGACGAGCACGCCAACGACGCTTCTGCCGTTCGTGATGCTGTTGACCGCGCGAAGATACGCCAGCGTCCTCTGGTCTCCCCTCGGTCCGAAGTCGTCGATCAGCGCCAGCACGCCTTTGCCTTTCACCTCCAGCGCCGCCTCGATCCATGGCGTCTTCGTCTCGTCGGAATAGAAGAAGACCGAGGAACCGTTGTTTCTGCGATTGATGTCCGGAATGGCCGGAGCGAACGGATAGCTGTTATTCGGATCGTAGACGAACAGGAAATAATAGATCGCTTCCCCGCCGAACAGGCCGACGGAATTGTTGCCGAGCAGCGTGTTCATGTCGCCGTACTTCACGACGCGATCGAACTCCGTATCCGTGTCTTTGCTGATCATGCTCTGCGTCACCGGGTTTTGGATGATCGTCGTCATGATGCGGCTGATCGTGTCGATATCCCGGTTGATCAGGAAGTGGTTCTGCTTGTTCAGCTCCTCGTAAGCGCTCGTGACATGCTCCTTCAAGATGTCCTCGGCTTTCGAGTTCGCGTACCAGTTCAACAAAATAACCGGACTGACCAGGATCAGGAACAGTAAAATGAGCTGCTGCCTGACGTTCATCCTCGTCAGAGGATTCGTTAACTTTAAGCGCACGGCTATCCCTCCAACGACTCTCGACAATATTATCGCACGCGATCCGTCGGTCGCGGCAGTACAACTTCCCAACGTCGTACAAGCGCACCTAGTTTCCGTAGAATAACACATTATCAGGCTGGCGTAAGCCTTTACAATTAAGATTATGCATTCGAGTATTTCGTTTGCGGACTTAGGGCGTGTATGCAAACCCGCCCAGGCTGTCAACCCCGGAGGAGGCGTCTTCATGCGTATGCTGCGTTCGGTAGGAGCGAAATTGTTCATCCTGTTTTTTGTTTCGACGTTCCTATCCGTTCTCCTTGTCGGAATGATCTCGTATAACAAGTCCCAAGCCATTATCGAGGACAAAATGAAAACCCTCTCCCAGACGACCGTAAAAGAAGCGGGAGAGAAAATCGGCCTGATGCTCAAGCAGTTCGAGGATATGTCCCTGCAGTTTTCGACGAGCCGCGATCTGCAGCAGCAGCTGGAGGCCGTCTTCGACGAAGCCGCGGACCCCGCCGACCAGATGAGAGCGAAGATGTCGATTCAGGACACGCTCAATCAGATCGCCCGGACGAATTCGCATATCAAAGCCATCTCTTTGTTTAACTCCGCAGACGAGAACAAGACGATCTCGTCCGTCTCCACCGGTCTGATCCGGATAGACCGAAGTTCGGAATGGTACGGCAAGGTGACGGGCATGAAAGGAACGGCGCTCTGGCTGCCGATGACCGACGGCGGCTATACGGGCATGGCCAAAGGCAATCTGTTCGGGTTGTCCCGCATGATCGGCGGCTACCTCATTCTGTTCGAGATCGATGCCGCGCTGCTCTCGCAGACGCTGGAAGCGATCCGCTTCAGCGATAGCTCCAGCATGATGCTGACGGACGACGGCGGGACGATCCTGCTCTCCTCGCTGCCCGGGGAAGCCGGACAAATGTTCAATCCGGCCGCCGCGGAAGGCGATCTGCTCGTCGTCTCCGAACCGCTGAAGAGGACCGGCTGGACGTTAACCGGCATCGCGCCGCTCAGCGAACTGGTCTCGGAGACGAAGTCGATCCGGGATCTGACGCTGCTGATGTGCGCCGCGGCCGGCGTCGCGGCGGTCGCGATCGGTTATCTGATGCTGCTGCATATCGGCAAGCCTCTGCTGCGGGTGCGAAGCATGTTAAACGAAGCCGCGGGCGGCAACCTGAGCGCAAGGCTCGGGCTGCGAAGAAACGACGAGATCGGGGAAGTCGCGGCCAGCTTCGATACGATGATGGAGCGCATGAATCGGCTGATCGACCAGACCCGGCAGTCCGCCGATCGGGTGCTGGGCACCGCGTCCGGGCTGCTGCAAGCGTCGCGCGACACGGCGACGGCTTCCGGCGAAATCTCCGCCTCCACGGAAGAGATCGCGCAGGGCTCCGCCCAGCTTGCCGCCGAAGCGGACCAATCGCATCGCATCGTCGCCTCGATGCAAGAGGACCTCGCCAGCGTCGTCGGCGCGACGAACGAGATCGGATTCGCTTCCGCGGAAGTGAAGATCGCCTGCTCCGAAGGCAACGTCTTCATGCGGGACATCGTGAGCTCCACGATGGAGTCGGAAGCTTCCATCGACAGACTCGTCAAGCGGGTTTCCAGTCTGGAAGCGAACGCGGGGGAAATGCGCAAATTCGTCGACCTCATGAACGAGATGGCCAAAAACACGAAAATCCTATCTTTGAACGCCGGCATCGAAGCGGCAAGAAGCGCCCAAGGGAGCGGCGGATTCAAAGTGATCGCCAGGGAGATGGGACGTCTGTCCGACCAGTCCCGGCTTTCCTTGACCCAGGTCGGGGAGATGGCGGAGGCGATTCGCGGCGAGATCGGACAGGCCGTCGAAGCGCTTAAGCTCGCCCTGCCGCTGCTGCAGCACCAGATTCGCTCGGTCAAGACGGCCGACGGCCTCTTCGCCAAGGTGCACGAGAAGTCGGAAGCGTTCATCGAGCGCGCCGAACGGATCAAGCAGGATGTCGCGCTGCTGGAACGCAAGCAGACGGAGCTGAGCGGCTCGATCTCGAACGTCGGCAGCTTCTCGCAGCAGGCTTCCGCCTCCTCCGAGCAGGTCGCGGCCCTTAGCGCCGGCCAGCTCGAATCGAGCCGCGAAGTCGTCGACGTCGCCAAGGAGCTGGAGACGCTGTCCGCGTCATTGCAGCATATGCTTCGCGAGTTCCGGACGAGCTGACGCTCGGCGGGAAACGGCGGAGCGGACAAGCTTACGGAGGCTCTATCCCCTCGCACCTCGTGCGGCCATTAAAAAACGCAAGCTTGAGGGAATCTCCCTCAAGCTTGCGTTTTTTCGTGCCTGCAGTCCGTTCCCTTACTCCGAATACATACGGCTGACCGCGCTCCAGCTCTGGCCCGGCTCAAGCCGGATCAATCCGGTCTGCTCCGCCGGCAAGTCGACGTTCGGCGCGTTCACCATGCCGGTCTGCGGTTCCGGACAGAAGAAGCTGCCGCTCGCCTCACCGTTATATACCATCCAATGCTTGTAGGCGTCGCCCGCCTCGTAGACGAAGCGCGCGCCCGCGCGGCGGTCATACAGCGTCATTGCGTTCATTCCGTTCACATTCGCCGCTGTATAGTGGTTGTCCATCGCCGCGAAGTACGGATTGCCCTTCCCGTCGCGAAGCTGCTGTTCGCCCTCGTTCAAAGGAAGCAGCTTCCCGGTCGGAAGCATCCGTTCGTTCAATTCCCAGCGTTCGCCGAAGGAGAAGCCGCACTCCAGATCTTCTGCCTGGCTTCCCGGCGCGAACGGCGCGTTCACCGTCGTATGGAAGCCGAGCATGAACGGAATCGCCTTGTCGTCGTCGTTCGTCGCGTCGAACCGGAGCGACAGCCCGGCATCCGTCAGCGTAAACGTCTGCGACAGGGTGACCCGAAGCGGGAAATGCGCAAAGCCCGGTTCCTTCTCGTCGAACCGCAGCCGAACGGTCGCGAAGCTCTTCTCTTCCGAGCTGCCGTACTCGACAAGCTCCCACTTCGAGCTATAGACGAAGCCGTGAAGATGGTTGCCGGTCGACGGCTCGTTCACCGGAAACCGGTATGTACGTCCGTCAAATTCGAACGTTCCGGCATCGTAGCGGTTCGGCGGGTACAGAACCGGAATGCCGTGCACCCACGGACGTTCCACGAATCCCGCCCAAGCGTCTCCCTCGGGCTCGCGAACGAACTGGAATCCCCGGTCGTCGTCCCGGAAAGAAATCAAATTGCCGCCGATGCCCGGCAGCGCGATGGCTGAATATTTTCCGTATTTCAAAAAGACCGCTTGCTCGCTCTCGTATTGCCCCAGCTTTGCCTCATGCTGCGTCATGGCGCTTATCCCTCCGATATTGTCGTGCTGTAACGAGTATATAAGCGCCAAGCTTAAGCGTCAACTAACCGACCAGCTCATCCAATCCGCGCACAACCCGGTCCGCCGCGCCGAGAATGTCGGCGTGGCCGATTCCGACGACGCGCATCCCCGCGGCGAGCGCCGCTTGAACGCCCGCTTCGGCATCCTCGAACACGACGCAATCGGCCGGCTCCAGCCCAAGCTCCTTGCAGCCGACGACGAACACCTCCGGGTCGGGCTTGGCGCGGGACACCTTGGTCCCGTCGACGACCGCGTCGAA